>Ga0208088_1000068_pt1 | contig 17004 bp, 12 predicted proteins | sample LakMenEpi02Apr12_FD_150661 | JGI IMG/M metagenome (GOLD analysis project Ga0208088, IMG submission 150661) | Freshwater microbial communities from Lake Mendota, WI - 02APR2012 deep hole epilimnion (SPAdes) | ecosystem: Environmental > Aquatic > Freshwater > Lake > Epilimnion/Euphotic zone ...
CTAATGGCACTAATGGCACTAATGGCACTAATGGCACTAATGGAGCACAAGGCCCAACGGGTATAAGTTGGGACACATATCCTATAACAAAAACAATAGATTTGAATAATCAAAGTATTACAAATATTAATACATTAAATTTTTATGGAGATACAGGAGTATTAGGACTAAGTAATAATTATTTATTACATAACAATAATATTGTTTCTGAGTTACAGGCTCAGATTGCAAGTGGTATAACAGGATGGAATACTTTAGTAAGTATACCATATACAAATAATTATACCATTCCAGCTGCTAATGTTTTAACTCCAGTAACTAATCCTTATATAACTACTACAAATATTACTTATGATAATTATATTTCTGCATCATCAACAGGAACCTTTACCTTTAATTATAACACATATTCCAATAAATATATATCATATTCACCCTCAAGTTATACAACAAATACATATAGTATAACTATATCAGGAATTAATTCAAGTATAACATATATAGAGAATAATGTTTATAATATATATAATATAGTGTGTGGATCACATCAATTTGATGGTATTACTGGCCGACAGGCAGTAGGTGCTGTTGTTAAGCTGTCCTTTTTAATAATTTATCCAAATGTGCATATATACTTTGTTGATGTTAATGTAAGATTTGAGTATCTTACTACAATTACGCCTATTGTTCCAGGACAAATACAATTTAATTTACCAAATAGTAATATTAATGAATACTTTTATTATTCTTTAAATATGCCGTCTGATATTTATGATAAATATATAGCTGACGAAAAAGCAACCGCGGCACAATTACAAACTATTTCACGAGATTATATACCACAACCAACAGATATTTTATTTGGAACTGTTGTGAAAAATATGAGCACAAATTTTTATCAAATAAATGTATCTATTGCAGGAATAAATAATATTTATTATAATACTAATTCTAATAATCTTATAAAATTAGTTATAACAGATTCTAATGGTATAACATGTTATACAGAGACAAAAACTATTGGCACAAGCGGTTCGCAAAATTTAACATTTATGTTTAAGGTTGCCATTAGTTCTATAAATGCAGGAAATTTCACATTTTCTTTTTATTATACTAACCCGCAATGTTTTTTTCTTATTAATAGCATTCCGAGTATAAATATTAGTATATCTAATTATGAAACAGCAATTACTGATTATAATATAATTAAATTTGTTCCTAATAATTCATATAATATTGAAGTTATTACATTAGGCTCCACCCCAAAAGCATTTTTGCGATTGTCGTATTTACAATATTATACATTTGAAATTAACATTCCAACTATTACTGTATCTTTTAATTGGACCGGCGGTATCATACCAGCCTACACTCCCACCATAACAGTTAATATATATTTATCTGATTCTTTAAGCGGGACTAATATAAAATCTAATGTAATAACACTTGTAGGCCAAGCACCTTACAACTTTGCGGTTTTTCAAATTATTGGAACAAATAATATACTAAATAGTTTAGATTCATCAACAAGTTTAAAATATTTATATTATAAGGTAACAGTAATTGATGGGACTAATGGCACCATATATCCTAATACGACGTATACGTATTCTTTATCAACATCTATTTCCCAAATGACAGTTAATATGAATTCTATTCAAAAAATGTATACCATCCTACCATAAAGTAATAACATTCGCGCCACATAATGGACATCCGCGCCTATCGTATTCAATAATTGATTGTTTAATGCAATTTTCATGAAATAAATGCCCGCATTTAAGTTTGCAACATTTATGAAATTCTGAACTTAATAACTCTCCGCAAAAACAAAACGCATTTAATTCTAACAGGTTTATATCAAAACTAATATTTTTATAGAAAACTTCTTCTGATATTTTTATTGCAAAAATATCGTCATTATTATGCGAAAAAGCATCATCGTCCAAAGAATAATGCAAATATTTTGCATTCATTTTAACAGAATTGCCGAGAATTATATATGTATCAACTATTGGATAATGAAGATTAATTAAATTGGTAAAAGGCAACTGTTTAGATCCGACAATTTTTCCTGAATAAATAATATATGCGATATTTGTTTCTTTTATGTTTAAAATCCTTGCTATTATTTGATATAAAGTTCCGTATTCAATACTTTCTGATATTTTTAGTGTAAATGTGTTGTTGTTTCCATAAAAACAATTTAATAATACCATTATACAAGTTATTGTAATGATATTATTAAATTAATGCAAACATGTTTTATGTTAATGCAAACATTTATTATGTTAATGCAAACATGTTTTATGTTAATGCAAACATTTTTTATATTGCAATTGTCTTCGGACATAATCTCGAGTAGCATCGCCACCACGAACCCATGTATCAGGGACGGCTACATGAGACAATTCTTGTGGATCCATTGGCAAATATTGAAACCTATCAATGCTAATTCCAGGCATATTGTTCGATTTGCTAACTCGTGCTTCGCTTTTCATGAACAACGCCGATTCAATATCTTTGTCATCAAGGGATGGTTGGCCAGCACCCATGAAATTGCCAAGGTATGGGCGGGTGTATAACTGATTGTTAAAGCGATACTGTGTCAAAGGCGCCTGTTGTAATTTTGTTTCTTGCATAACTACGGAATAATTGCGGTATGGCTTGTTGTAATGACCGGGTTCTGTTATTCGAAATGCATAACCATCTTGTGTTTCATTTGGAAGAAAGCCGGGGGTTTCTATTTCATGAACTCCGGGCCCGGTGCTTTGGCGGGTTCTAATGTTTAAATAGCAAGCATCTTCTGATAGTCTTGTGTTGCCGTCTAATTTCATTATTATAATAATATTAATTATAATATTATAATTATATTATAATAATTATATGGAATTATTAGTATTAGCAGGCCTTATTAGTGGGGGCTATTTTATAAATAGAAATAAAGAAGAAAGCAGTATAATTAATATATCCGATGAAGAAGAACCAGAAAACAATAAGGTAGGAAATCATGTAGGAAATGACATATATGACTCAAATGATTTTTTGCTCAATAAAAAGGCAGAGTTTGCCAAAGCAGATGCGGTTTTTAAACAGAGTCAAGATTTTCCCCATGGAAATATTGTTCCTTTCTACTCAAATACAATCGGAATGAACAGTTATGAAAATATGATAAAAAATGAAGCATTCGATAAGAATCTTATTTATTCAGTCATTAATAGTTTTGATGATGAAACAAAAGAAATCATTAAAACAATGACGGGCTCGCGCAATCGAATGAAAACCGATTGGGAATCGTTGTATGGCTCACCAGAAGTTTGCATTGAAGACTTAGGGCAAACATTGCTACCAAATCGCGGTCATGAGGCAAATATGACACATAATAACATGGTTCCGTTCTTTGGTGGGCGAATTAAACAAAATATAACATCAGATAGATTGTCCGCGGATAAATTAGAAAGGTTTACCGGCCAGTTCAAATTAAACCAAGAACAAAAAACAGAAGTCGGGCCGTTTTTTGAACCAGTGCGCGAATTGACTAATATTAATGGATCGCACGAACAGCGCGATATGTCAAGATATATTCCAAGCAACATCGGAAAATGTAATAATGAAGTGCCATTCGAACAAATAACTGTTGGTCGCGGGTTGAATAAGGGGTATACCTCGCAAGGTTCAGGAGGCTTTCACGAAATGTTGCGAATTTTGCCTCCTACTAAGGCGGAATTGCAAATAAATGCCGTAGTTGAACAAGAAGGGCGTATAAACTCAGGCAAAGATATTAGCAAACGTGCAAACATTGGCGCAACTCATAAAAATAGGCAAACAATTCTTGTAGAAAACAAGAACGGTGAGCGGAATTTTACTTCAGTTGGCGCCGTTGTTGCGGATGAGGCGCGACCAGAGATTTTGTTGCGCGATACTAGTAGAAAAGTATCTGAGAGTTATACCGGCGTTGCAAAAAATTCTGCACAGGGGACAATAATTGCAAGTAAAATGAAGCCTACTAATAAACGGAATTATACCGGAACACCCTATCGCAACGTAATCGCCGCCGATAAAAAAACCGCAAGTTATGACTATGGAAAATCAGGAATTGAAAACAGGACGACTGAGCGAGTGTTATCTGGTTGTAAAACGCAAACGGCGCCCGCAAAATCTATTGTAAACTCAATTGTTTCTTTTTTTACAGATGCCGCCAAACAGACCAAAAAACAGGCCTTTGTTCCTAATCAAGCAATGAGCATTAATGCAACAACAAACGTATCTGCCCGCATTGCCGCACCATTAGACCAAGCCCGAACAACTATTCGCGAAACTACCGAAGATATGCAACATCAAGGAACCGCTGTTGCAAACAAGAAAAATATTGCCATGCCAAGTGATACCGCAAGAACAACTATTCGCGAAACTACCGAAGATATGCAACATCAAGGAACCGCCGTTGCAAACAAAAAAAATATTGCGGGCCCTCAGGATCAAGCCAAAACAACTATTCGCGAAACTACAGAAAATTTAGATTATCTTGGCCAAGCAATTCCAACGATCGGAAAGAATACCGCTGGAGTTGTAGATGCAATAAAAACAACTACAAAGCAAACCACAATGGCGCGCGATTATGTAGGAGGTATGTCATTAAAGAAAAAACAAATAAGTTATGATCCTAAAGATGTAGCGCGAACTACAATGAAAGAAACAACGCTTATTACTGGACACGTCGCTAATGTAGAACAGATTAATAAAAAACAGATTACGTATGACCCCGAAGATACCGCAAGGACAACAATTAAAGAAACGACTCTTATTACCGGATTTATTCCCACAGTAAATATGCCACATAAAAAACAAATAACTTATGACCCCGAAGACATTGCCCGTGGCACAATTAAGCAATCCGTCATAACCGAAAATTATATGCGTAATGTAAACTCAACCGTGCATCAGGCAGGAAAAGGCTATGCAACAACAACATGGGAAGCAAAGGCGACTAATAAACAAGAATTGTCTGATAATAGTTATACCGGCATCGCCGCGCGGGACACTAATCTAACCTCCCGCGAAAACTTATGTAATGCACAGTTAAATTATAATAAAGAACTAATCGCAGAAGGGCGCGAATTTATGAAATTGGGCGAAACTTTGTTTAATTCTACATGCAACCAAGAAGTAAATAAAATCGATTCTGATAGGGTAAATAAGTATTCTGCAATGAAAACAAGCACTATAGGAAATTATTTTACTCCGAGTATCGCGATTACAAGCGTCAAAAATAATTTACCTGAATGCGAAACACGGTTAGATTCTCATACTTTAGATTCATTAAAAACAAATCCTTTAAACATAGATATATCTTTGCGATAATAATATTATATTATATTATAATGAAACTACAAGAAGCGGTCAAATATATATTTGACCTTATAATGTATACCAATTATGATTATACACGCATCGGATATTCGGGTAAAATCGATTTTAAGGAAATAATGAAGACAGATAATGCATTTAGGTATGCATACTTAAACTTGCCGGCTAATGAGCGCCAAGGGTTTATAACCGAAATTATACATTTATACGCAAACCAATATTTTTGCAGTTATATCGAATATTTTACCAAAAATAATTCGGAAATATATAACCCGCGATCAATTCGTCGTCCGGCTGAGTTATTGCCTATCAAATCATTGCGTGAAATTCCTTTGTTAACAGTTTCAGGATGCAATGACACGGTTGCTTGTAATAATTTCCTAAGTGAAAGTATAACCAAATATTCGCCGACAAGTTTTGACGAAATGGCTAATTTAAACATGTATTACTGGAGCATTACGATTAAGGACAATAATTATGCCCCTTTTGTTATATTTATCTTTGATAAGTTATCAACTAATGAAATACTTGCTAACGTTTTAACAAATTATTCCAAAGACGGGCTTGATCCGGAAAACAGTTATGATAATATTAGGTATAACCGAGGCGATAAAATTTATATAAAAATTAAGGATGCTAATGAAGTATTATCCGATGAATGGGCTGATTTTGTTATAACTAACAACAATAAAGATAAGAATGTTGTTGTAATAAAACAAATTATCGAATATAACCAAAACAAAAATCAAAAAGGGTATAATGTTATACTTTCTGATAATTATACCATAAACCCTACTCTAAAATTAGATATTAAAGTCAATAAATTAAAGGCCGTTTTTTACATGAATGTTATACTCCGCGAGTTGATTAAGTTTATTAAATCAAGTGGAAATATTAATAATTTATACAACATATTATCTGATGATAACGTTATGTTTAAATTTTCGCCAAAAGATGAGCAGTTTCTTACAGAAATAAGATTTATAAATTGGTATGCTACAAAAAACTTAAAAAGTTTTGGTGCTTATATTAAAGATATTATAGTCAAAAGAAATGTCATAAGAATAAATGACATAAGCAAAGATTATGAAAAAATATTAAAAGATAACGACTTTTATTTTTGGTTGCAAATATTTTTCGGAGAATCAAACCATTATTTGATGCCGGCGCAAGCATATGATAAAAATTATGAAAGAATATTGCTTAGAGATGCCAACAAAATGTTTGAAAAAACGCCGGAACTTAATTATACTGATTATATGAATTATTGTAATAAACATTTACCTAAAGTATTACCAGAAGGGTATTTAGACCCTCGCGCAATACTTAGAAAAAATAGCGACGGAAATAACATAATGACAGTAGAAGATTATAATAAGTTTAAATCAAAGATAAAAATCACATTAAAGGAACTATTAAGTATGCAAATAATAACATCATCGACACATCCATCTCCAACAATTTTTGGGTATACCTATAAAACCATTGCAGAAGCAAATTCATTATCACGTAATAATATCGCAATTTTTGGCAATAATGCAAATATTGCATGGATTTTATGCATTATGCGATTAGCACATATCGAAAAAATTAATAAAACCGCCAATTCATTTGCATTAGGATTTTTTCTTTTAAAAGTATGCATATATTGTAAATACGACGATGATTGGAAAAAGTATTCCGAAACATTTATGCTTGTTATAAAAAAATTAATACATCCGGATTATACAAAGCAAATAACAGTTGATGAATGCTTTCATATATTATCTAATATGCGCTCATGATATTTATATATTATTATTAATATATGAACAACGCGCAAATTTATTTGCGCAAGAATATTGTAGGTAGTGGAACATCAGGTAAAATTTATATGATAGATTATCAAAATTTTATGCCTGATGATAAGAAATACATTGTTAAAATAATACCTAATGAAGATATGTTATACGAAGAAATGGCGATTTATACCGAAATAATGACGTCTAAAGGCATTTATACCGCGTGCATACCAAATATTAAAATTGTGCCTTTTTCATTAATAAAGAATTATAAAAAAACTTATCCGCCACATAATCACCCTAAAAAGGTTTTGTTAATGGAATACCTACAAAATGATTTAAATGACGGAATATGCAAAAACACTGTTTATAACTTAACAGATATTGCTTTTTGTAATAGTAGCATTATATTTTCTGAGATTTATCCTGAAATTATGAAATTAGTGCAAACCGTGGCATCATTAAATATGCATAATTTCTTTCATAATGATATTAAACTTGAAAATGTTATGATTGCGAATAACTTGTTATACCTAGTTGATTTTGGCCTATCTTTTAAGATGGCCAAAAATGGCATTATCGAACACTCATTTGGCACATTTCCTGGCGAACTTGTATATAACTTTTCTATATTTTCATTACGTTCGGAAAAATATAATTATGATACTAAATATTGTGTTTTTTTACGCAAATATTTACAACAGTTATCGAAGGTGCACTTTGATCAGTGCTACATTGCCGCATATGGTCAAGACGAGTATAACGACTACATTAAAGCACTTGAAACATTGCAATTTATCTCATCGGATAAACCCGCATCAGAACACTTAAACAAAAAATATGCAAAGAATATTGATTCATTTGGCCTTGGAGTTGTCATGTTATTTATTTATTCATTGTCTCAACATACGATTGATCATAAATATTTAGACGTTGTGCGGTTGTTATTGTGTCAAGATGTAAACAAACAAATTAGCCCAATCAAAGCATATCATATGTTAAAATAATGAATCATTTTATATTAATAATGTTAAAATGATTAAGCAACTTCTCGCTTACTTTATTTATTGTAGGAATGGACACTTTACATGCGCGTTCAATTGCCATTTTTGATATAATATCTTTACCCGAAATAATAATTACATAGTAAATGCACCCTGCAACAACTGCAACAGGAGTATTATTATCTAATATTTTAAGATCGTTGGCCAAATTAGCAACACGTATAACTTCCGTCCTATCACCTTCATGCAAGCCTAAAATATCGGAATATTTTACGATATAATCTAAATAGCAACTTGATTTTATTTCATAACTGCATTTTTGTGTTTTGTTCATTAGTCCCCTAAAAATTTTAATGCCGTTCGAGACGTATAACGAATTAATGTCGAAAATTGTCGCGATTTCTTTATACGTCTTTGGACGCCCATCATCTTGAAATGCTTGATAAATAGCGGCGGCTTGCAACCCTTCATTATTATATCCGCGTTTTGTTTTACATATTTCTGTATCCAATAACTCTTTTATTAAATCATAATAAATAGATTGTCCATATTCTATGATTGCGTCAGAAACTGAATGCTTTTTACATTTGCGATACATATTATTAAATCTATCTTTTAATGCGCGTTCTGCATATGGTTCGGCATTCCATAAAAATGCAAGACCTAATACCTTATTAATTTGTTTATTGGGTGCGCCGTGTATAACAACACTATGCGAAGAAACAGGCATCATGTTATTGACGGGCATGCCACATCGGGATTTGTCATCGCCTTTTTCAGAATCGTTTCGCCATTCGGGAGTGCAATCAATCGAATTGCCGAAAATCGTGCCGCAAGAGTCGCAAGTATCAACGCCTTTTACTGAAATAATATTTCCATGGCACTCAGAACATTTATGCAACTCTTGTGGGTATAAGTGTTCGACGACAATATCAAATTTCTTAAATATATCTTCGAATACTACTGTTTCAGTCATGTATTTTTATATTATTAATTTATTTTCAATTAAAGTATACCGTGCGGATATTTATATTTATATTTATATTTTGTCCATTTTTTTAATTACTTTTAATATTCGCTTTGGATTAATAGGCGCTTTCGGGCATGCTTGTGCAACCGGACATGATGGTGCAATTGGTTCTAATTGTGCTTTTGATTCTAATTGTGCTTTTGGTTCTAATTGTGCTTTCGGGCATGCTTGTGCAATTGGGCATGATGGCGCAATTGGCTCTAATTGTGCTTTTGGTTCTAATTGTGCTTTTGGGCATGATGGTGCAATCGAACATTCTCGCGCAATCGAACATGATGGCGCTTTTGGGCATGACGGTGCGACGACAATCTTATCAGTCAAACTATGCAATGCTTTCTTAGGCTCTACTATTTTATTTTTATGTATTTCAATAAGTTTTAAAAGGGAGGCACGATCTTCTTTGGATATTATCTTCGCCCAAAACTCTTTAAAATAGGATACATGTTGAATCGAAACCAATGCATCTATTTCATGAAAATTATATTTTGTTAGTATAGCAACAACACAATCATATTTATTTTTGCATATTAGGTATAATATTAATTCCGCAAATAGTTGCACATCAACTATTTGTGTTATATTGTTAATAGTTTCCATTACTTCTACTATTTTTTTTTTATTATTTTGTATGCATTTAAGAGTGTTATTAAATCTAAAAACAGTTATATCATTTTTAGCCAAAATTAGCATAGGTATGTATACCATAAAAATGCCATGATATTTCATATTATGCCATGTTTGCGTTGTAAATATCTGTTTTTCTATTAAATCTGCATTTAAAATGCATTTTAATATAGGCAATGCGGTTGCATTATTAGAGTATCCGCAACATTTAGTCCGATTATTATAATAAATGTTCATTATCTTTGAATAATTAACACTCGGATTAGAAACAATAATGCCATTATCATCTAATGACTCGGTTATAGGGGTATAATATATTTTGTATAACTTCTTTATATAGGCTAATGTTATAATATCATCAGTCGAATATTTCAAGTATTCCATAAAATTTATTATTCTCCTATAATCATTATTTCCTATTTTATATAACTCTTCAAATATATCTGATAATGATTCTATTCCTATCTTAAAAAATTCGGCAATCCAGATTTTTTTTATAAGACTTAAAAAATCCTCTTTTGAAGGCTCACTAAAAAATACTTCGACGCAATTTTGTTGCAACGTTTGCATAACAGTCGGTTTCATATTGTCAAGATTTGATATTAAAATAAATGGCGTTATTACCATTTTTGATGTAGCCGGCTCTATTGATTTGTTTCGTTTTGTCTTTTTGTTTTTTATGAACATAATTAATTCATCAAGGGCTTTTTTATCACTAACAAGCATACCATCAATTTCATCCATTATAACTCCGCGTTTTTTCTTTGGTATGCAACGTAAATTAACTATATCACTTATTGCTTTATTAATTAATGACTGTGTTCTTACATCACTTGCGTTATATGTTATAATATCGTAATCGGCGAATATTATTCTTGCGAGGGTAGTTTTACCAACTCCGGGTGGTCCTATTAGTAATAATGCTTTATTGGTTATACTATAACTATCAAGCCATTCGTTTATTATATCTATTTTATCGTTTAAGTATAACTCAGATATAATTGACGGTCTATATTTTTCTGTCCATATCATTATAATATTATATTATAATATAATATAATAAAATCAATTATTATAATGAAGGCTAATATTCAACAAGGCGGTAATGTTATAAAGTTAGATCTATTAAAAGACTTAATGAAACAGCATAAATCTATTGGTGGAACGAATTCTTTGATAAAGAAAGTTCAAACTGAAAAAATGACTTCTAAAACTATTAAAAACTTCCTAAAAGGAAAATCAAATAATAAAATAAAATAATATTATATATTATAATAATGAAAACTGTTTCATTTGAAGATAAGTTAAATAGTTTTATAAATTCTTTAAGTTTCAAAGGAACGCCGAAGACGAAGCCATCAACGAAGCCATCAACGAAGCCATCATCGTCAAGTCCGTCATCATCATCAAGACATAGTATCAACGTAAAGCATTTAATAGTAAATGCACTTATTATCACAGTAATAACTTTTTGTATAACTTCAATATTTACTGCCCCTAAACTAACAAAGGATTATATATTAGTATCAATAATCGCATTATTATCCGGTCTTATTTATACCGCCATAGAAATCATATTTGTTAAATATATTAGTGATGGTATGCAATCCGGTGGCGATAACGCCTATGCTTATTATTCGAGTTCAAACGATATTTCGCCATATAAAAAAAATAAAAAAGGTGGATCTTTTCCGTATAGATACTTTGATGGCCAATATGCCCCGAGCCCGAGTTTTTAGTATATTATAAAAGCCTCGTAGGAACACCGGCTTTAATATAACTTTTAAAGCATGGTTCTCTAAAAATATAATGAAAAAAGACATAATAAATTAGATAAAATGGTGCAAAGATTATTGCGATTATAAAATATATTATCCTTATAACTATATTCTCTTTTCTATTACATGAAAATGACAAAAACCCAGCAATTATCATTAGTGCAACGTTTATCGCGAGATTCATATAATAAATAGCAATTATTTCATAATAATTTTGACTAACTCTTCTTTTTTTAATTTTTTGTTATTTAGACCGAGTATGCTTTGGCCTTTTAAGATTACTATATCCTGAAGTTCATTTAATTTTAACCGTAATAATTGTTTTTGCGAGGGCACATGGGCGGGTGTTGGTATAAGTTTTAGTTTTATTTGTGGGATTACATGAATTGCACGATCATCGTGATTTGTATGATCATCATGTTTTTCATCATGATGATCGACGCATATGCAATGTTTTTTAATAATGTCTATCTCTTCCAGTGTCAAGCATAACTCAAAATAAATAGAGTCAGGCGACTGATAACAACATAATATTTTATCCGCATCTACATCCGCATGCGCAAATCGTTTAATATTGATATCCGATATAACAAAAATGGTTATATCATAGTTTTTAGAAGCGGTTATTAATGCATGTTCTGGTATTTCGTTTTTAAAATTAAACTCTACATTCTTTGCTAAGATTTTATCTAATAAATACTTAAAAGAATATTTTACTGAATACATGGGTTTATCGGGTATTTGTAATTTTGCAATAATATTAGTATTGATTATTTTTATAGTCAGTTTAAACAATACCTCTTTGTCGTCATCATCGATTTTTTTAAAGCAAATGCGCGAATAAACGTATTGCGGATATGTAGCAAATATTTTTGACATTCCATCCATTTTTAAATAATACTTATTATTTAATAATCAATTACATTATAAACGTAATTGATTATTAAATAATAATATTAATAATTATATTATAGAATAAACATAAATGTTCGGAAACTATATCAAAGCCATCGGTGAAAAATATAATGAACACGGAAGCGCAAACGAAATAGAGTTTCGTTTGGGAGAAATGAAACAACATGGTTTTGAATCTGGTTGCCCAATTGGAAAATTTAGAGAAATATCAGAAGAATACCAAAAGGGCTATTCCATAAAACCAGAATTTAAATATTTGTTAAACATTGACTCAGAAAGTATGCGCGTGCGATTACATTCGACAACATTATCAGGCCTTACTGAATACATAAATTCGGGGGTTATTACAAATAGTATGACTTACGATATTATAAAAAAACATAAAATAGAAACTGATGATAGTAATGTTGATTATAATTTTAGATTAAACGTTGCACATGAAGAAAAATTGCCTAATGAATTAGCACAGCGACGCGACGACTCGTATAAAACGTTTAGATTAGTTCAAAGATGGAGTTATTCGTTGTTGCCTGGCATTGTTGTTGATATGTCATGTATAAAACAATGCAAAGGGCGAACATTTAAAGAAGGCATGCGCGAAATGAGCACAGAAAAATATGAAGTTGAAATTGATATCGAAAATCCCACGGCGTTATATATTCATTCTGCGCTAATTGACCTACATTTAACGCGCCTTGTGCAAATATTGCAAGGTAATATTGCAATAGAAAAACAGGCGGTTTTAAATAGTGTTTTTACTGAATACTCGCGCATATATGACCCTCGATTATTTGCCCAAAATGTGCCACTTACTAACGCAATTCTTAAAAAAATAAATAAAGAAGATTTAGTTGTAGTCGACAAAGCAGACGGCGAGCGATATTTGTTATACATTAACGCAACCGGCGCGATGTATCTCATTTCTGGAAAACAAATGACTATATGGACTGGCATAACAAGCCCGCATTTAGCCAATTCCCTTTTTGATGGCGAATTGATGTATACCAAAGACAGAACTAAATCTGAATACCATATATTCGATATATTATATTATGTCGGGCGCGATGTGCGTGAGTTGCCTTTTTATTCAGAAGACGAGTTATCTATTTATGCCGAACATGAAAGCATTGAAGATAAAGAGCCCGATAGCCATAAAATAAAATTAACAAATACGATTTCATTAAAAAAATATGTTTGGTTATCTAAACCCGCAAAACCCGCAAAAACCATAAATAAAATAAGTCTCAAAACCGGTGCTGTGCCAATAAATGAGTTTTCTGGCTTAAACAAACGATCAATAAAGTATAACGAAAGGAAAGAGATAGGTATAATAACCCCAACAACGCGATATTCTATTATAATTTCCGCGATTAGTCTTGACATAGAGAAAACTGATAATTTCTTAATACGGCCAAAATATTTTTATCCATTGCGAATGCTTGTATTTTTAAATAAGTATGACATAATAGAGATAAACGAAGAAACCCAAAAGTTAACCAAAGAGGCATTCTATGAATTAGATGGTCTTATTATTCAAAATAAAAATGGAAAGTATCCTATTCAGACAAGGCCGGGTATAAATCCGCAATGGAATGATAGTTATAAATGGAAATTTCCTAATAGCGTAACTATTGATTTTGAAATGATATTTAAGAATAAAATCGCGATCGGCGATGAAATGACATGTATCCTTCGTGGTGGCGCATCTGATTTGCAACAGAATTTTAAGATTATAACAGGAAAAATTAGAACAATAGATGGCGCTGTCATTTGCAACGGAAACATTGTCGAATTCGGGCGAGATTCTGCTGGTTTGTGGATTCCTTATCGCATCCGCGATGATAAGACAAAGCCGAATAGTGTTCATACTATTATGACTACATTGGAACTATTAGATGACCCTGTTTCAGTAGTTGATTTGATTTGATTTGATTTGATTTGTGTTGATTTGTGTTGATTTGATTTGATTTGTTTTGGGTATAATAATTGCTCTTTGATGAAGATATTTTAATTTTTGATATTTATAAAATTGATTTATAAATAAATATAGTATAACCCTAATAATAAATAAACTATGTTGCAAAAACATTTCATTAAAAATAAAAAGTATAATAAGCGCCTATGTAATGAACCAGATTGTAGTTCAGGAGCCAGAGGCAAAACAGATAAATGCATTCTTCATGGTGGAGGTAAAAGATGTAATGAACCAGATTGTGGTGCAAGTGCTCAAGGCAAAACCGATAAATGCAAAAAGCATGGAGGAGGTAAAAGATGTAATGAACCAGATTGTGGTGCAAGTGCTCAAGGCAAAACCGATAAATGCGTTCTTCATGGTGGAGGTAAAAGATGTATTGAACCAGATTGTGGTGCAAGCGCTCGAGGCAAAACCAACAAATGCGTTCTTCATGGTGGAGGTAAAAGATGTAATGAACCAGATTGTAGTGCAAGTGCTATAGGCAAAACAGATAAATGCAAAAAGCATGGAGGAGGTAAAAGATGTAATGAACCAGATTGTGGTGCAAGCGCTCAAGGCAAAACCGATAGATGCGCAAAGCATGGTGGAGGTAAAAGATGTCCCAATTGTATAGATTGGCCAGATAGTCGTATCGGAAAATCTAAATATGACGGATATTGTGCGACTTGTTTTAAAGTAATTTTTCCAGATGACGAACGAAGTAAAGTAGTATTTATACATACCAAAGAAATAATGGTAAGAAATATAATAAACAAAAATTTTGATGGATTTATACACGACACGCCGCTTTATACCGGCAATTGTGATTGCACGCATAGAAGACGTATCGATCATCGTAAACTAATTGGTAATACTATACTAGCAATTGAGACTGACGAATTTGGCCATCGCGATTATAATAAAATTGATGAGGAAATTCGTTATGATGATTTATATATGATACATAGCGGAAAATGGATATTTATTCGTTTTAATCCAGATTCCAATGTAAGTAAAGTAGATATTGACCGTAAATTGGCGAAATTAATAAAAACAATGAAAAAATGTATTGAACGAATTAATATAGATTTGGTAGAAATAATAAAATTATATTATTAATATAATATTGGTTAAAACATAAATAAATATCTTTGCTATTTATTTATTAGATAATCTTGTTTTGATATTGCATTATTATTAATATTAAGTTTTTCTAAAAAATATAACAATGCTGATGCAAAGCAGTTAATGTTTAATAGATATAGTATACTTATTATTTATATAAACCGCGAATGATTTAGACCTAATGTAATTGTTCTTTGATGAATAATTATAATGTTTGAATAAATATTATATTTAGATTAATATTATATTTAGATTAACATTATGCAGAAATCATATTTTATATATCTGATCGTGCTTACAGTTTTTTACGCGTTATTTATTATTAATGCAAAGGCGACATTGACTAATACAGAAAAAGGCTTTACTGTTGCGGCACTTATACTAACCGCAATTGCATTGTCTATTTGTTTGATTATAATTATTCATTAAGTAATAATCTTTGTATCGATATACATCGATTTCAATTCATCAAGCAATAGTTTAGATGCAAACGGCAGGATAAGACTATCAATTTCTTCTGATTCATAAATATTTGAGTCTCCTTGTTTATAAATACCAAGTGCGGGGTTAGCGGAAATAATATCGCCTGTGTCCTCACTATGATAAACTTTAAATATATCAGATGATTCCATCATTTTCTCTTTGAGAAATAACGCTGATCCGTGCGCAATGAAACAGTCGCGTTCCATTTCTCCAATACGCGAACCACCACCGCGTGCGCGACCTTCTGCTGGTTGCCTTGTTAGCAATTGCACCGGGCCCAAATCACGGCTGTTTCCTGTCCAACATGAATGCCCGTTGTGTCTAACGTAGAACACTTCGCCCGGAACTTGTAAGCAAAATAAATGCCCGATGTGCCTTTCTTGAGAAACGACATTGGCATAATTATTATGTTCATATTTTTCATTATGCAAATCGCATAATTCCTTTGATTTGACTAACGGCATGCCAATATTAAAATGGCGTGCTTCGATAAGAGCATAATCTTCATTGTCCCTAATAAATAATCGATGCTCCTGGCTGATTTTTAAAGAGATTCCCGGGCCCGTTATTACATAAACATAATCATTATGTTCAAATTTAAGAAGGCTCTTCGGATTTGCATATATTACTTGCCCCAATGGCCCCCTTGTTGCGATTTTATCATCAAGTGTTAACTCATTGAAATGTTTCCATCCATCAATTGTGCAAACTTCATGATCCATTGTTAAACAATGCATTTTGTCATCAACCATGTGTTTCAGTTTTTGGTAATAAGTAGGATTAATAAAAATTGCAACATTTAACATTTCACCTGTCTGACCGTTATACATAATCTCGTCGCCGTTATGATCGTAGCCATAACTTGCCATTTCTTCTTTTGCAGATTGCAAATCACATTTGGTAAAAGGCGTCGCATCGCGATTTTTGCCTGAGATAGCGGCGA
>Ga0208088_1000069_pt1 | contig 16996 bp, 17 predicted proteins | sample LakMenEpi02Apr12_FD_150661 | JGI IMG/M metagenome (GOLD analysis project Ga0208088, IMG submission 150661) | Freshwater microbial communities from Lake Mendota, WI - 02APR2012 deep hole epilimnion (SPAdes) | ecosystem: Environmental > Aquatic > Freshwater > Lake > Epilimnion/Euphotic zone ...
GAAACTGTCCGAAAATGGGCTCGTCAAGGACTTATCCGCTATAAATCTATTCAGCACACTACTCGGACTACCTGGCTTTACGACATGGACTCCATCGGAGAGTTTATTCGCGGATCCAGTATTGCAACCCTTAATGAATCTAATACTTCCTCATCCAAAGTCAGCCGAGTATTGTATGCTCCGACCTCACGCCCTTTACTCTCTCCGAGGCGCTACGCGCCTCTGCGGTCGCCAGGGCTGCGGCCGACCCGGTATTCTATTTTTTTTTCAACCCGGTTGAGCCGGAGGCAAGCGCGAAGCGTGCAGCCGTGAGGGTCAAATAGATAAGATGAAATCGCGACTCAGAAATTTTAAGGGTAAAAGAAACGCTCGTTATAAACTTAAGAAAGAAATGCAATTCATTCAACGTAAAATAAAGAATATTACCCATGATATGCATCATAAAACATCGAAGTTTTTATCTGATAATTATAAGACAATAATCTACCCGAAGTTCAATGTGAAAGGTATGTGTGATAAAAAATATCGAAACATAGGTAAAGATACAGCGCGTCGAATGTATTTATGGGCACATTATAAGTTTCGTGAATTATTAAAATATAAAACAGCTTTAAGAGGAGGTAAAGTTGTTGATTGCACTGAAGAATATACAAGTAAGACCTGTTCTTACTGTGGGAGACTCAACCACGCGTTAGGTGCATCTAAGACATTCAAATGTCCATTTTGTAAATATGAAGTAGATCGGGACGTCGGTGCAGCACGTAATATTTACTTAAAAAATCATCATTTGGTATGAGATATCATATGATGACGAGTGGAAGCCTACCCCTCAAGTCCTGTATATGTGTCACGACAAATACCGTGGTGTTCTCTCGGAGACTTAAATGACACACGTACTTTGAGACTTAAAGTAATGAAAGGATTTTAGTTGAACATAGCATTTATGCTAATTTCGACTAAAGTCTGAGGCGCTTTGAAAGTCTACATAGAATAACCCCAGCTAGATTATTAACCAATACCTGAAATTTAGGTTTACGTAAATCAAAACTAAATATGAACATTTTGGCGTTATATATTATCATAACTTTTATAATGTTATTCAAATTTTGAAAATATGGGTTCGCAAAATTTGAATAACATTATAAAAGTTATATACTACATATTTTATACTAATGCATCAATTTGAATCTATAGCTGGTAACCAATTTATAGGATGTATTCCTGTATCTGTTAAGACTGATGATGGGGAATATCGCACAGCTATAGATATCGCAGATACCGCAAATGAAAAAGTTTATATTGTATTATTTAAAAAAGAAGATAATAAATTAACAATACTGAATCCATCTGATATTATTGATGAGCCTACAATATTTGTTGTTGTTGATATAAACGACAAAACATTGAAATTATGTGCTAAAGAAGGACTTATAGATATTGCAAACTGGCTATTACAATATGGACACGAATGGAATCACTCCGAAATTTCATATGCTGCAAAATATGGTAACATAGAATTTGCAAAATGGGCTTATGAAAATGGATGTAAATGGGATGATGATGTATTAGATAATGCAGCAGGTAACATAATCGAATTTGTGATATGGGCTCGTGATAATGAGTGTTCATATAAATATGGTTTGTTATATACTGCTGCATATCGTAATAATATTGAATTAGCAAAATGGGCTCTTACGAATGGGTGTTCGTGGGATGATGAATGTCCATGTGGTGATGGAATAATCGGACTTGCAGTATATAATGGTCAGTTGGAATTTGCAAAATGGGCTTATGAAAATGGATGTACATGGGATGATGGTGTGATATCGGCAGCTGCAAAACATGGATATCTCGAATTTGCAAAATGGGCTATTGATAATGCATGTGATTGGAGTGATTTTGTGATGACAGCCGCTGCCAGTAGTGGTCAAATAGAATTTGCAAAATGGGCTCGTGAAAATGATTACCCATGGGAAAAAGATACAATATGCGAAGCCATTGAAAATAATCATATTGAATTTGCAAAATGGGCCCTTGAAAATGGATGTCCATGGAATAATGCATTATCAGGCGCCTCTAAATATAACAATATTGAATTTGCACAATGGGCCCGTGACAATGGATGTCCATGGGATGATGCAATATCAGGAGCAGCTAGTAATAACAATATTGAATTTGCACAATGGGCCCGTGATAATGGATGTCCATGGGAAGATAATGTAATATCATGGGCTGCTAGGAATAACAATATTGAATTTGCAAAATGGGCCCGTGAAAATGGATGTCCATGGGGAGATAATGTAATATCAAACGCTATCGAATGGTGGAAACCTAAGTTTGCAAAATGGGCCCGTGAAAATGGATGTCCATGGGGTGATTATATGATATCAGATGCGGTTTTTAAAGGATGTATTAGTTTTGCAAAATGGACATTTAAAAATGGATGTTCATGGGATGATCATGTAATATCAAATGCATTAAGCGTATCGGAACGTATACCGGGTAGCCTAACATTCGCGAAATGGGCTCGTGCAAATGGATGCCCATGGGGTGATTATACCATATTGGATATGACATACATTAAAAATATTAAGTTTGCAAAATGGGCTCGTAAAAACGGATATCCGGAATAATACATTGCTTATTTTTTACCAAATTTGAATTATATAAATTTTAAAATTATATCATTCTGTGTATAGCAAGCCCTGTTGTTCAACCCCGATTTAAGACTATTAGACCTCAAAAAATGAGTCAATTTGATTGTATAATGAAACAAATCCGAGAAGCCGCATATGCTGAGAATAACGAATATCCGAATACAGACACTGAAATTTTTTGTAGCTGCGGATGTTTAGAAAACGATGATATATATAAGATGCTACAGACTGCTGGTAGGTTCAGCCCTGAATTTTATCTAATTGCATTTAAAACAGGCCAGCTATCTATTACAAAATTATTGCAATAAATCATGTAAAATCATTATTTGTAAAATTTGATTTTTTATATACTTAATAATTTATTCAGCTTAACGTACCATCATTGATTCTGTCACTATGGGACGTAAACGCCTTGGCCCTGCTGCCGCAGCTCGTAAAAGAGCTGAAGAAGCCGCATTAACTACGGCGGTAGCAGCCGCTGCTGTAGTCTTCCCAGATGATCTGAAAAAAAATGATTGTGTCCAAACTGTTCCAAGTACAAAGTATCCGGAATCAGTTATTCTTACTGTCGACAAAATTCTTCAGTCTGGCAACGAATTTCTTATTTATTTCGAGGAACGGAAATCAGCATCTGAGTATGCCAAATATAAGAATCTTGGAATTACATTCGTCAAAATAAAAAATGATGAATCTTAATTATCTATACTTTCTTCAGCTATTTTTTAATATTATCAATATATATATATACGACGCATATACCCCAATAATTGGTCAATAAGCGGTTATTTTCGATTAACTTACTTTATTTGCTAAATTTGAATTATTTTATGTTAATAATTATTAAACATATCAAATTCGGACATACGTGATTGATACCCCAGATTCTTGCGTTTTCAACAATGTCGAGTATTACCACCGATGCCGATTGTAAAAACGAAGAAATTGAATTCCGGAATTCGGATGAAAATGAAAAAATATTGGGAAAGTATCTAAAAGAAGTGGGACTTGTATCCCCGAATTTTAACGGAGATGTCTATAATGTACCATGTGTTCCAGTTACGCCTGCCGAAGCGGCCAAAGCGGCCAAAGCTGCCAAAGCGGACGAAGCGGACGAAGCGGACGAAGCGGACGAAGCGGACGAAGCGGACGAAGCGGACGAAGCGGACGAAGCGGACGAAGCGGACGAAGCGGACGAAGCGGATGAAGCGGACGAAGCTGATGAAGCGGATGAAGCGGATGAAGCGGATGAAACCGATAACAACCCATGGGGCCGACATGAACCTCCTACTGAAAACGAATTGGCTAAAGCAGACGAGGATCTTCTACGCATGCTCGTTGCTCATGGTTATTGTTCTCCAGGCACACCTGCAAGCAAAGCGAGTAAAGTAAAATTTATCCGTGATGAGACGAAAAGTTAGCCTGCAATAATGAATATATTTTTTAATGATTAAAATCTACTATTTTATAATCCATATTATCTATTATTCAACCAACATTTATTTAATCCTACTGGATTTATAGAATTTGGTGATATATTAAGTAATTGGTATTCTGGAACTTTAACAAACCTATCCTGCCGGATGGGCGCAGTAATTTTTCCGCTAGTTGCGGGATATGATTCTGCAAAAAAAATGCAGTTATGATTCTGCAAAAAAAAATGCAGTTATTATTCTGCCTGCAGACCGAATAGGCCCGCGCGCCGCGGAATGTTATTCTGCAAAAAAAATGTAGACCGAATGGGTCCGCATGCCGCAGAATGGGCCCGCGCGTCGCGGGGAATCAATTAGTATAATTTCGTTAGTTGATGTGTAAGTTCATATGGATTTATTGCGACTTTGTAATTTGGATTAAAATATGCGTTTGATTGCGCTAGATAATACTTGTTTCCAGATTTAGTAAACACAAATGTTCTATGTGTCTTCGCATCGAAATACAAATACTTTAATACAACTTTACTGTGAATACGATGCCCCCCTCTGTCATTAGGAGTCCAATATACAAGACAAACCGCCTCTCCTGTCTGTTTTCGTGTCGTTAATGTCCAGTTAATCGGAATATCATAGTTTTCGCCATGTACCAGTATTGGATTGACTCGGTTTTCGATTTTGTTTTGTTTCTTAGGCTGTTCAACGATTACAGTGTTTTTACCATGATGAAAAGCTGATCGCGATCCTTTAAAAGATTCCATTTTATTGCGCACTCCAAAATATATGAGATTCAATGGGAAGAATGTTTATACATTCTAATATATAAATATTCAAATTTTGCAAAATAATGATACACACTACGTTATTTTTTAATCACTTCTTAACCCGACATAATATCTTACCTGCTAAATTCTCTACTTTATATATTGTATGGATTGCAGTCCGAAACAACACTGAAAATATATGCATTATTATTACTATCTAATGAAATGGATATATCAAATACAAACGAATATAAAATAGAAATAAGATGGGATTCAAATTTAATACAAAAAAAACATTAAAATTAGACTTTAACAATATACAATCCCTTGTTTAAACCATGTTTTAATTTTTAATTCTACGTCAATAGAAAATTGATTATTACCTAAATCTAAATAAGTTAGACTTGTTAATTTTCCAATTTCAGATGGTAAATCGGTTAGTTGAGTACTATTTAAATTTAGCCGAGTTAGACTTATTAAATTTCCAATTTCAGATTGTAAATCCGAAAGTTGGTTACCACTTAAATTTAGCCGAGTTAGATTTGTTAATTTTCCGATTTCAGATGGCATACTCCTACCGGATGGGTTTAATGGGTCCGCGCGCCGCGGTGATGTTAATTTATTATAATTTAAATTCAACTCAGTTAGACTTGTTAAATTACCAATTTCAGATGGTATATGTGTTAGTTGGTTACTAGTTAAATTCAACTCAGTTAGACTTGTTAAATTACCAATTTCGGATGATATATGTGTTAATTGATTATTATATAAATCTAAATTAGTTAGATTTATCAAATTTACAATTCCAGATGGCATATCCGTCAGCTGGTTAGAATCTAAATTTAACCATATTAGACTTGTTAAATTTCCAATTTCAGATGGTATACTCCTACCATATGGGTTCAATGGATCCGCGTGCTGAGGTGTTGTTAGTTGGTTAGAACCTAAATACAACTCAGTTAGATTTATTAAATTCCCAATTTCGGATGGTATATATGTTAGTTGGTTACAATCTAAATCTAAATAAGTTAGACTTGTTAAATTACAAATTTCAGATGGTATATGTGTTAGTTGATTATAACTTAAACTTAATTTAGTTAGATTTGTTAAATTTCCAATTTCAGATGGTATATTTATTAATTGATTATCACTTAAACTTAATTTAGTTAGATTTGTTAAATTTCCAATTTCAGATGGTATATCTATTAAGTGATTATAACTTAAATCTAAATTAGTTAGATTTGTTAATTTTGTTAATTTTACAATTTCGGATGGTATATCCGTTAACTGATCCCAACCACTTAAATGTAACGCAGTTAAGAAGTCTAATTGACTTAATAACTCTGAATTAGGTAATATAACAGAGAAATTTAGTTGTTTCAAACTGAATATATTATCAACTTCAAATATGGCTTTAAAATCTTGAAAGACTATCATGATTGTATTATTCTCCGGATGGGTAGAGCTTAATGGGCCCGCGCACCGCGCATCTAACTTATTAATAATCTTAAAACCCGTATTATCATCAATATAATTAGCTTTGATTAACTGTCTCCTGATTGCAGCATATTTGGGTTTCTTAACCCGACATAATATCTTACCCGATAAATTCTCTACTTTATATTTTATACGGGATGTTGTCCTAAACAATGATGAAAATATGTGCATTATTATTACTATCAAATGAATATAACAAAACGAAGATATCAAATACAAATGAATATAAAATAGAATATAAGCAATAAGATATGTGATTCAAATTTAATAAAAAAACATTCAAAATTAGATGCGCGCAGCGCGGGCCCATTAAGTTCTACCCATCCGGGGGATAATACATTGTTTAAACAATGTTTTTATTGTCATATTTACTGAATTTTTCAGGATTGTATACACCAACAGTGTCATTAAATACTTTAGATAATTCATCATAATAAGACTTATCGCAATATAGGAGTGCAATATCTTCATGAATAGAAAGGTATGCAAACCAATAACTAATAAATTTCTCCACTATACTACACTTGAATTGACCAGTTACATTTGTATCATCAGTTGTTGATTGACAATATATTTCCAAATCTGGCAATCGTTTACTTTTAATCCAATCTTGACAATACTTAGGCACCCCATGTTCATCCATATCTTTAATTATTGAATATGTCGCTACATCGGAATCATTTTCTTCATCATATACATACATTTTTTTAAGGTGATAACATAACGTATATAATTCAGCCGAATATTTCATATATAGCTCTTCTGTCATATATTGTACATTAAATTCAATTACTCTATCTTCGGATTCGCTGTCGGATTCATTACCGGATTCTTCATCAATTAGTTCAAACACATTCTTGAGTTGCTTTTTAAAGAAATACATCACATATTTGAATTCAGTAGAAATAGATTTGTTATCTGCTAGTTCCAATTTAACCAGTGTAGATTTATCACATAGTTTATGTATTTTTTTATGTTCAGGAATAGAATGTGTAAATATTACTGTATCCATTTCGTTGAGTTCATCCGATGAGTCATCCGATGAGTCATCCGATTCGACCGACTCATTATTATTCTGGTTATCTACCAATTCTGGATCAATATTAACTTGCTCAGACATATTTACAGAAATCGGATTTAAACCGCAGCTTTACACTTTGTGTGGACCGCAGCAACGAAGCCCGAAGGGCGTAGTGCGTAGGGAGTAAAGGGCGTGAGGTTTATAGTGCGAATGGTGTAGAGGTTTAGTGATGTTTAAGTTTCTATAAGTAATAAATGAATATATTCATTTTTTACAAATGTAATTTTTTATGATTAGTCCAGTCATATTCGATACATTTTTGCCCACAATATCGGGTTTCAATACCCTGTTTCCTACATATAACACATCTATTCTTTGTTAATTTACCACATACAGTGCAAAAGTCCAATATTAATCTGTGTGAATTTATTAATTCATATGTGTTATTATTGATTATATTTTCTTTTGATGATATCTTATTTATCACATTATCTGAAAATGTATTACGTCCCAACATCCTTATAATACAAAATAATGAATCTTTTGACAAACTATGTAATGTACGATTATATATTAATAACATCGTTTTCACAAATTCTTGAAATGAATATGGCCAATATTTGTTTAACGATGGTTTCCAAGATCGCCTAATTAAACTTAATAATTGAAATGTTTTATCATTTTTATATTCTATAGCTTGTTCTGACGAATATAGATATGGGAATTTACCAGGATTCATACATTTATATGTTATACACGTTTTCTTACATGGTTTCTCACATGACATAAAATCAGGACGATCACTTTTTAATAATTTTGTTAATTCGTATGAATTGCGAGTGATACATACCATATTATAATAATCAAATCTTTCTATCGTATCAATTATATATTGATACCAGTTTATAACTAGTTGCATATTTGGATATAATTGACTTATTTCCAATATTGTATCTGAAAGTTCGATATTAAACTGATATTTGTATCGGACATAAATTGTTATAAGTTGTTTACATCGCTCAACATTTTTATATGTAAATAAAAATAGTGCAATCTCCGGATTTATATAACATTTATATCGAAATATTTGAGTATATACATGTACCCATATATCCCATTTTTCATCATTTGCTATATTAATTTTAACATGCATAATCCATGTTAAGACGGAATTTAATATATTATTCATTTCTTCATCAGTTTCATTATATGTTATCAATATCTTTTTTAAATCTTTAGATTTATTAGTTTTGTTAATTTGATCAATTATAACATATGCTTTATTCGCATCTGGTTTACTTGAATGAATAGATGTATATGCCTCTATCAAATTATCAAGTGTTTCCATTGAATCGCACAATTTGAACAGTCAAGTTTTGGTTTATATCTATTAAGTTTAAATTCTTCAAATGTTACATTTTTATTAAACATACGCTTAAAAATCCATACCACCCGCCAGTTGCGGGAATAATAATCTGCCTAAGTCCGCAGTAATTAGCCCGCCAGTTGCGGGAATAATATTCTGCCTAAGTCCGCAGTAATTAGCCCGCCAGTTGCGGGAATGTACCAACGTGTAAATCAGCTCACTATAACACGAAAAGAGCTTAATATATAAAGGTATTACCTTTTTTGATCTTTTTTGATCTTTTTTGATCTTTTTTGATCTTTTTTTAGGTAGGTCAAAATTGTCGTATAAGCAGATATATTTAGCTTAAATACACAAATATTTAATTTTGTCAAATTTGAATGTATATAGTTTATAAAAAGTTATCGGTGTAATCCACAATATTAGATATTACGGATCATCAGGGGAGTTGGTTGAAAAATTTAGTTAATTATCACTATATATTCAATATATAAAGATAATTAGATAAATTTTGAAAAAGTTGTCTCTCATAAATTAAAACTTTTTTTATTCATAATCTGTTTAGAAATACTCCCTGAAGTAATCAAATTGCATCCGGAATACGAATAATATGGGTTAATTAACGTCCACATGATTTACAACCATGTTTACATACCGCAGAAAAAATGCTATATTTGTATCGAATAAATCTATATACCTCATACGTTTTTATTATGATGGATTCGCAGATAAACTGAGTAAATACCAAATTTGAATTTTTTAACTCTCATAAATTTACAATGAATTCGATGCGACGTAGCGACTTGCTAGTGACATTTCAGCACATTCAACATGGCAGCGGCAGCGGCAGCGGCAGCAGCGGCAGCGGCAGCGGCAGCGGCAGCAGCAGAGGCAGCAGAGTCAGAGGCAGTAGCGGCAGCAGAGGCAACGGAAGCAGCGGCCGAGGCGTTCCGCAATATGTGTGATATGGCGAACCCGTATGAAGATGAGCCACCGAACCCGCACAGAGGCCCGAAACGACGCAACAAGAAGGATTTTCTGAGGAAGCTGGAGTTGATAGATGAGTGGGCGCGGAACATCAAGAAGAAGAATGACGCGCTCACACTCAAAAACGAGGAGCTGAAACGCATTCACGAGGACGAGAAGCGCAAGAAGGCCATTTACATCGCGCAACAGCGTAAGAAAGCAGCCCAGATGGCTGCAGCGATGGAGCTCGAGTATCGTGATGCGGCGGATCGCACACCGGATATTCTGCACGGGCATGTCGACTATGGGCGCTTGCGTGTGATCACAGGTCCGACTAGCTCGGTCTGTGCGACATGCTTGAGCGGCTCGTCCGATAAGACACCGATTGGTGGTAGGAGCAGCTGGTTCTTTCTACCAATCGGTGTCCGTGGACCCTTCACCATCGAGCACCGAGGTATGCCTCCTGTATGCACCGTCTGGCATGTGCTGTGTGACAAGTGCTTGGGTCCCGAGTTGATCTACACAGATGGGGGCGCTGCTGTCAAGGTCGACACATGCGAGGCCGGCACCACTGTTTATTCCTTGGACATGTCCAAGGAGTACGCGATTGCTCGCGAGCTCATGCAGCTGGAAGCGATCCGGAATTATCGCGGCCGGACTCAGAGCGTTTGTATGGTGCTGCCCGACCCTGTGGCGATTGAGGGTGATGTGATCGGTGTACTCGTGAAAGTGAACTGCGACACTGATGGTGCGTGCGTAAGCTTTGCTCGGTAAAAAAAGAGTAGAATGTTCCACGCGAACAATTTGTTGTTTTTTTTTATATAACAAAAATTTATTATAATGGGCCCGCGCGCCGCGGAAAATAATGGACCCGTACACAGCGAATATATAATATTAAAGATTATACTACTATATTATATTGAAAAAAATGTCGGCACATGTTGTAACTGTATTAAACATATGTTCCATAGTATGATCATTAATAATACCATATAAATTTTTGATAATCATTTTAGTCTGTGGACCAGCCCACATATCTTTTTCACCAATATGTTTTATAGTCATTTGCAGTTTCTATGGCAGACATTTTTTACCCAGTAAATCCAATCAAAATATTATTATATATGTATTATCTAGATATCTTCAATTTTAGAATTTTTTATTGAATAATCTGGTTTTTGGTACTCTACGTTGACCATGATTATGTTTCTTCTTAGCTTTTTCCGCAAGTTTCAATGCGGGACTACTGGGTTTACATCCTTTCTTTAAAATTACATAATCAACAGCTGCGGCTTTACCTGCTGTTACTGCACTTGCAAGTCGTGCAATACCCCATGATTGGGCAGTTTGATTAGGTCTCGATCCCGATGAATAATATGCTCCTTCACCTTTTTTAACAATTTGTTCTAAAGCTTTTTTAGAACATTTCGTAGGCTTTGATAATGCTTTGGGTGAAATTTTACCTGTAAGTTTATATGTTTTTATTGCCTTAGCTACGTGCTTTGATGGTTTAGATTTAAATGATTTAACTGGAGCGCGTGTATAATATTTACCTTCTTTATATAATTTTCTAGATTTTAATAACATTTTGGCTTGTTTATCTCGATCATGTTTTGTTAACTTTTTAGGCAAATATCGTAGCGTAATTTTTTTACTCATTTTTTTTTAAAAATTTGAATATTATAGCCAAAATATATTATTATCTGTAAAAAAAATGGATCACCTAACTATTAAAGATGAAGCAAAGCAGCGAAATGTTAGTACATACCAAGTTAAAAAAGAACGTACTGAATTCGAATTAAATCGGATGAAAAATCGAATTAATGAACTTGAACGTATAAATGCAATTCTAGTCGCTGAGAACACACATCTACGTCATAATAGCGAACTATTAATCGCTGAAAATAACTTATTAAAACTTGAACAACAGAATATCAATACATTTATTCCAATTGCAGATATACTTGATGGAATTTCAAATCAATCTGAAGTAATGACACAGGCAGAATACGATGCATCAATTCCTACAAACTTCGTAAGACTTTCATATAGTTAAATATTATTCTACAAAAAAATCAAAATAATGTGCTCATTAATGGGACTGTATAACATTGATAATATTACACAAATTTCCATGTCTTTCCTTCAGCACTTGTGCTAAGTGCGAGTGCAGTCCCAGAAATAACAATACGATTTTTTACAATAACAACTTTGTGTGTCGAAATGGTGTTACCATCTTCATCTAGCTTCGCAATTTCGTATCCCAGATACATGGTACAAAAGATGGCTTGGCCCGTTTTGTACCATGCATGTGGGATACGAAATTTCTTTTTATCCCCGTAATTTGAAATAAGATAATACCATCTTTCTTGATCAGTATACGAACAATCCGATCTACGGGCATATAACTAAATTTTTTAAGATAGTTTTTTGACATTGTAATTGACTAAAGTCTGATACGTCAGAAGTGTTGAAATATATGTAATTTGCGAGTGATAAAATCTTAAATATATGAAATTCAAATTTGAATTTTAAATATTTAAGATTTATACACCCATCTTTGCTAATCAGTATCAAATAAAACTCCAACCAAATCATGTCAAAAGACCCATTAAAACTAGTTATTATGAAATATAGATTGAGACCTAATATCGCCGGACGTATAGCATTAGCTATTGGAATTCAAATTCATCACAAACCCAATCGTAATGAACGATATCCGGTGCGATTCGTAAATCTATCAGGTGCTATAGTAGGCACGTATACATGTAAAATTCCAGTTATCACACATCGTCATTTAGCTAGGATAATAAGTTACTGTATTGAATTCCCAGCAGATGCTAAAGGATATACATTGCGTGTAATTGATTTGAAAGGAAAAATTGAGCCAATTATTATAGATAGTTTAGGTACATTTGATGAATACAACGAAAGATGTACAATTAAATTCGAATATGATAGAAATATTGATCTTCGCACAATCCGGGAGATTATGATTGTATATGTTAATTATCAACCAGATACATATCCACGTCCTCAAGATGAATATACATTAATGGATTTACACGGAAATTATCATATTCGAAAAAATCAAATATATAGTAGGTCATATTTACATATAATTAATGAGGAATTTAATATGTTACTTATCAAAGAACTATTTGGTAGTGAAATTGAATCGATTTCGCGAAATGGTTTAAATACAGGCGAATTAGTTAGTCGTGATGTACAAAAAATACTTGGACAACTATATACGCATTTACCAAATAGATATGGATCAAAGACAATTGTTAATGGTAAAATACTATCTGATGTAGTTGAATGTGTTCGGAAAAAAATATGTCGCAGATATACTTTAGGAAAAACATATGAAAAAGGTATATATACATTGATAAAACTAGGTATTATTAGACGTGAATACAATGAACTCATAAATGAAATAGCTTCTCTTCCAGGAGTCGGTCCAATTTCATATCATTTTGTAGTAGAAATAACACAATATCCAAGACCATCATTACTTACTGTTCCTACTTCATAAGAACAGTAAGTAATTTCGGATCTTTATTTTTTGCATATTGCATCACGGAACTTTTAATCTCTGGACTTATTTCAAATGTTTTCATAAAGTATATAATTGCTTGTCGATGACCAATTTGCATTGCAAATTTAATTGATAGGTCTATAAAGCAAGCGATTTCTTCACTATCAACAGACATATATTTTTTGATATTTGCAGCCATAATATCAATTTTAGAATAATTTATATATGATGATTCCATATAGAATTGCGTTTCAAATAGCAGTTTACAAATATTATCAGGGTATACAACCGGATATAAATCTTCTTTAGTACGCTCTATCTTATTTTTATTTGCATTCGGATATGAAATTTTACTTAATTTATCTAAATCACAGAATTTAGCCAATATATTACTTTTTTTACTATCATCGGTATCAGTTGATAAAATTAATAGTTTACCGGGTTTATCTTTAAAGAACTCAACAGCTTTAGCATTATGTCTTTTATAATATTCAATAAAATCTTTTTTAGTTTCATGATTTGGTGTATAATGTCCATATACAGATTTAATTTGTTTAGTAGGTCCGAGTTTCTTACAATGATAATACAGTGATCGAAACCATTCTTCCGCATCCGAACGTATCGTTAAAACAAATTTTGAATCTGGGTAACGCTCTAAACACTGTTTGTAAATTAATGGCCACGGCCAATCCTCAAATACATCATAATTATCGGCTATATCAAGTAATAAAGTTGCTTTATCCATATTTATATTATGTTGTAAATCAAGTGCCATATTAATTTTAATACAGCTATAATCTTCATGCATTTTATACCCACATTTTTCGAAGAACCTACCAAGACTTGAAGTCCCAGTTTTATTTAACCCAATGCCAAAGATTTTTGACACATTTTTAGACATTCTGATACTTATATAGTATAATTAATATAGTATAATTAATACAGTATAAGTTTTCAAAATTTGAATTTTCTATATCTATAATCATATATCCACCCAAAAAATTCAAACACCCAAAAATGTCCGACAATCCAAAACGCGTTAAGTTTGAACATTATGTAAAACCTGGTACATCATTTAATATTCATGATATCGAGCATACTAAACGGGCATTCTATAATCGGCAAAATGTAGGAAATAGTGTCGTTTATTACCCGAATTCATCCGATACAGTACGTGCATTCTTATTTCAATCGTTTTATCAACCGGAACTTCTATTTATTGTGATTGTGAAATTAAAACGTCAAAGTAACAATACCATTCATAATATGGAATATGATTCGGCGAATGGTAGATCGGCACACACAACTCATAGATGCGAAGTTTTCAGTCTCCCAGAAACATATATTCGAAATCTTCCCAATGATTGGAATGATTCAATGATCAATAAGGATCCATTCGAGGTATTTAATGCTGGATTAGAGAAAATCTATCAGCTGGATTACAAGCCAGTGAAGAAATTTTAAGTGATTTTGTTTTTTAAGTAATTTTGTTTTTTAAGTTAAAAATTGATTATTATATATTATATATCATTTATAAAGTTTTCAATTAAGTTGTTAATTAAGTTGTTAATAGAGATGTCAATTGAGATGGACACATCTAATTCAGTGACTAAAAAAAAGTCCGTTAATATTATTATATGCTATCGTGCAACTGATCAACCCGAACGAAAAATTCAACTCAAAAAATGCCTAAAACATTTCTCTGAATTAGGATTCTTTAATATTTATAATGGTAATATCTATATTATTAAACAAGGTGATAATCAACCATTTAATCGCGGTTTATTACTAAATGCGGGATTTAATATTGTTACATCATTAAATGGTAATCAAGGTGCAAATAGTTCCGATATGGATAATGATATATTTGTATTTCACGATGTTGATTTACTCCCAGATTTAACTTTATTAGAACAATATGGTGATAGTCCACCTATTCACTTAGCCGTTGATGGATATCGATATGTACCTGATCCATCCAAAGGTCCAGATAAACGCACGGGTGGAATTATATCTATGTCTGGTAGACAGTTTAGGTCAATTAATGGATATCCGAATGATTATTGGGGATGGGGTGGTGAAGATGATGAATTAGGAAGAAGAATGGTGCATATTAAATTGATGCAGAAAATTAAAAGACCGAAAACAGGTAAGATTGTGGATTTAGAAGGCACATCTCTTGGTGAGAAATTAGAATTTCTTAGTAATCATAAAGAATTTAAATGCCCTGATAAATGGGAACGTCGTGATTTTCATAATAATACACGTAAAAAAACACAATCACCGATTGGATTACAATATATTAATAATTACTATAAACTTAAGAAATGTAAAAAATTAACTGTCTCAACACGTGGACCCGATTCCATCAAACATGATAATATAGTCTATAAATATATTGTAATGTTGGCTGATAAAAAATTATCAAATACCATGAATACTATTTTATATGATACCATTGATACATCTATGTACTTAGAATCATTTGATATTGGATCATTAGAAGCCGAATATACGATCAAACAGATTATTATTAATATGAATACATGTGGATATGTTACACCAATTTCATCAAATACATTGACATTCGGTGGAAAAACAATTTATAACGGAAAATTAGAGTTAAAAACAATAACATTGTTAATAAATGAATTACTTAGATCTATTCAAGATGACTGTAATAAATACCGACTGTTACGATTCGCACATGTGCCAAAAAATGCCGGTACATTTATTACATTTAATTATGTGGTATATAATCTGGGTCATAAACGACATAATACGAATGTTGATTTAATTGTATGTCGGAACCCGTATGAACGTATTATTAGTACTTATAATTATCTTAAAATGGATGATAATTTCTGGCATTCAACTCGGAACTTTTCTATTTATGGCGTTAATCCACTCACAAAATACTGTCAAACACATACATTAAGTGAATTCATCAATTCTATATGTATTGATAGAACAATTGAAGATCAGCATATTTATCCGCAATATATGTATTCTGAACAGAAACCAAAGTATATAATTCGATTTGAAACGTTACAAGAGGATCTGGATAAATTAGTAAAATCTAAAATACTGCGTAAGAGTATTGCATATCTTAAAACAACCGCTCTTAATAAATCCATTAAAAGTGATAATGAACTCACAAATGATGATTGTTGGTTAATTGAATCATTTTATAAAAAAGATTTCGAATATTATGATTATGATAAAATTAGTACCGGAATTAACCCATATTTAGATTTATTATCGATTATGGCTAGGATTGAAACACATGCATCCGAAATTTCTCAACCACATTCTAGCTTAGAAGATACATTAAAACAATTAGATATTGAATACAAACGATCTGATAATAAATATATATTCTCAAAACTATTAAAACGATCATCAATCAATGCTGTAAAAAATAATAAACTTATGTTGTTGAAACTATTTATCGAAAAATATGGTGTTGATATTGACACATATAATATTAAAGATCGATCAACTCTTTTACATTATGCAAAATATTATAAACGCTTTGATATAACTAAATGGCTTATTGAACATGGAGCTGATACAAATCTAAAAAATGTATATAATGAATAATAATGTATATAATGAATAATAATGAATAATAATGAATAATAATGAATAATAATGAATAATAATGAATAATAATGAATAATAATGAATAATAATGAATAATAGGGTCCAGCGTACCACGGATTCATTTATTTTTTACGATTACGACGAGATATAA
>Ga0208088_1000070_pt1 | contig 16718 bp, 16 predicted proteins | sample LakMenEpi02Apr12_FD_150661 | JGI IMG/M metagenome (GOLD analysis project Ga0208088, IMG submission 150661) | Freshwater microbial communities from Lake Mendota, WI - 02APR2012 deep hole epilimnion (SPAdes) | ecosystem: Environmental > Aquatic > Freshwater > Lake > Epilimnion/Euphotic zone ...
TTTCATATGCAGATACTGAAATAATAGGACCAAATGAAAAGCATATATTGCAGGAACCAAAAGTTTCATATGCAGATACTGAAGCAAGAGAATCTGTTGTAGAAAAAAAACAAGACTATAATGAAGATGAAAAAACAGATATTTCATATGCAGATACTGAAAGTCGATAAATAAATAAAGATTAGTCATCTGATTCATAAAGTTTATTTATTTGTTTATTATATTTTTCTGATATAAATGATCTTTTTAATTTTAAAGTAGGAGTTAATTCATCACCTATTATAAATTTATGAGGTACAATATACCATTTTTGAATTTTATTTGCATTAGAAATAGCATTATTATTTACAATATTTATTTTATTTGATATATAATTATTTAAATATTTGGAATCATTAATTTCATTAATATCTTTCAAATTATCATCAATATCTAAAAAATCACTAATTAATTTACCCCTTTCTATTTTTGGAACTAATATAATAGAAAGGAATTTTTTTTTATCACCTATTACAACAACATAATCAAATATTTTTAATTCATTAATTATTTTATCTTCTATAAATACTGGTGCTATATTTTCCCCTCCTGATGTAACAATTAACTCTTTTTTCCTTCCTATTATAAATAAATATCCATCATTATCAATAAAACCTAGATCCCCTGTTTTAAACCATCCATTTTTCATACTTTCTTTTAATAATTTTTTTTTGCCATAATAACCTAAAAATAAATTATCTCCCTTAACTAATATTTCTTTGTCTTTATCTATCATAATTTTCATTAAAGGTTTTCCTACTGATCCCTTTTTATATCTATTAGGACAATTCATTGAAATAATACCTGTTGTTTCACTCATTCCATATAAATCATATAATGTAATACCAATAGTACCAAAAAAATCGGCAACTGAATTTGGAAGAACTCCTGCTCCACTAACACATAATTTACAATGATCTAATCCTATATTTTTTATTATATTACCACTTGCAAAATATTTGTATATATCTCCAGCAAAATGATTTGATAATTCTTTTTCAATTTGCTCTTTTATTTTTTCCCATATTCTTGGAACTCCCATAAAAATAGTAGGAGAACAATCTTTTAATGTTGTAACTAAACTGTTTTTAAGAGCATTATTATCAGCAAACCATACTGTTCCAACTAATGCTATCGGCATATAAATATCCATCATTTGTGCTGCTATATGATTTAATGGTAAATAACTTACAAATCTTTCACCTATTACTAATTTAATATTAGAGAAATCCTTTAAAAATTTACTAACATTTTTAATATTTGACATAATATTTTTATGAGTTATTGATACTCCTTTTGGATTACCAGTAGTTCCTGATGTATAGATAATTGTTGCTATATCATTTGAATTAATAATTGGTAATTTTTTACCTCTTTTTGTCATAAAATTTGTCATACCCAAAACTGGAACAGAAAATTTATTTATTAAATCCTCTTTAATAGGGGAATAATATATTATAGCCTTTACTGATGGGATATTAAGATTTATAAATTTTTCTAATTGTTTACTATCTTCAACTAATAACATTTCTATATTTGCATCTTTTATTATATATTCACATCCATCTGGAGATAAGGTTGTATACATACCTATAGAAATACCTCCATTTATCATTGTTCCCAAATGTCCATAAAACCAACCTGGAGAATTGAAACCAATAATACCTACATTTACATTTGGACCTAAAAAATAATTTATGCTTTCAGCAAAATTTTTAGTCATATTGTAATATTTTTTATAATTTATTTCTTCCCAAACATTATCTTTTTTCATACATAATGCTATATTTTTAGGATTATCTCTAGAATTAAATTTTAATAGATCTATAACTGTATTAACTTTATATTTTTTATCATTTGTTAGAAATTTTATTTCTGATTTAGCTTCAATTTTGTCTCTAATAAATGATTTTATAGATAAGGAATTAATATTATAAAAAATAAATACTATCACAATAATTAAAACAATTATTACTGCATAATTTATATTTATATCAGGAAACATTTAAGTATATAAACAATATCTAATAAAATTATATGAATATAAACATATAGTTTTATTTTTTTTATAATTAATTATTATCAATGAATAAAATATTAAATTCAAAATGTTTTTGTGATAAAGCATTATCTCTAAATAAAGATTCTATATTAATGATACTTCCATGTGAACATATGATTCATAATTTATGTTGTAATAAATCTATTTATATTTGTCCTATATGCAATAATAAAATCAAAAATATAATTGGATTACAAGATACTATAAAAATGAAAGATTATCGAAAATATTCAGATATATTATCTGTGACAAATTATGATTATAATACTAATATAAATTATTTAGGTGTTCTTGGTAATACAATTCCTATAATAGATTTTTTATTAAATATTCCATTATCAAATGGTTATGAAGATGGAAAAATATTATGTAAAAAAATATTTAATTTAAATAATATAAAAATAACAGTATATGGTTTAAATAAAATAAAAAATGAAAAAAAAGTTTTTATATCAAACCATTCTTCTTATCTTGATCCAATGATTCTGTTTTATATTTTAAATTGTGGATTTGTGGCAAGTTCGTTTGTTACTAATAATATTATTGGAAAAAAATTAGTAAAAATTATTCCTACATTAATAATAAATAGAGGAAAAAAGACAAATACTGTTGATAAAATGAAAGAATATATAAATAAAAATGGATCAATATGTATTTTTCCAGAGGGGATGATAACCCATCCTAAAACTATATCGAGATTCAGATCTGGTGCTTTTAATACCGGTTTCCCAGTATATCCGGTAGTGATATTATATGATAATGCTCCAGCAGATCATGAATCAATGATGTCATATATATTAAAAATATGTTCAAATAAAAAAATAAATATAAAAATTAAAATATTAGATCCATATTATCCGATTAATGGGAAATTTGACGAAGATACTATAGAAGAAATTAGATATAACATGAGTATAAAAGGTAATTTATTGATGTCTAGAGTATCTAATAAAGATTTATCAGATTAATCATTTTCCTGGAGTTTTTTAAACATATCAGAATTCATTAGATTTTGTAATCCACTATATTCCTTATAATATTTTATTAAAGTATTTTTACATTTTTTTAAATCATCTTTGCAATTTTCTAATAGAAATAAATCATCCTCTTTTTCATATTGATTTTTTTTATATTGATCATCTTCAAATATAAAATATAAATATTGTGTTAAATTTAAAAGATATGTTAATTCACTATATGTTTTTTCATTTACATCTTTAGATGAATATCCACTCTTTAACTCATCATCTAATATATTAATTTTAAATTCCAAAACTCCTAATGCATATAAAAATGCCATTGGGAATGTTTCCTTATCATCTATATTAAATACATCTTCTGGTTTTATTAATTTTGATATTTTATCCATTTGTTAGTTTATTATTTCACTGTTTAATTTAAATATATATAAATATTTCAATTTTCAATTTTTTATGAAAAATTAATATTTTTATTAATTATGCTATTTATAAAAATTGAATAAAAAATATCAAATATATAGAATAATAAAATAATATTAATATATAATTATATATATAATTTAAGATGTATCCATTTATAATAAAAAAAAATAGCTAAATTTGAATTAGAAACAAAATCTAAACAAAAAATAACAGTATATTTATCTGGTTCACCAACATCACATTATGGTGAAGAATTTTCTAGATATATGAAAGATAAAAATATTACAGATTTAATTTTGGTTTTAGTATTTTATTCAAAATTTATAATAAAATTTTGAATAAAAATATTAAAAGTCCAAATTAAACAGTAAAATAATATAAATTTTCATAATATAATATTTCCTGATGGAACTTCACCTAATAAAGATACACTAAAAACATTTAATATTTTATTTAATAAAATATTAATTAAAAATAAAAATGTTATAATAATTATGCATTGTGTATCAGGTTTAGGTAGAGCTCCAATAATGCTAGCTTATTTAATGGTTAAATATTGTGATATTAATAATATTGAATCTATTGTAAAAATTAGAAAAAAAATTAAAGGCTCAATAAATAGTAAACAGTTAGAATGGATACAATATTATGATTTTTATAATGATTCACAATGTTGTAATATCATATAGTATTTTTTAATATTAAATCATTATTATAAAAAATTATACAAATGCTTAAATCAATATTTATAAGATTAGAATCATAACTGTTTTCTTCTTCACAATATAAATGTTCATCACAATATACGGAATATGTATCAAAAACTCTAATTTTTTCAATAGGTATTATCATTTCTTTTTGAATACATTTATATCTGCTTTGAAAATCTACTATCCAAATATGATCTAACCAAGGATCTTCAAAAAACTCTATAAAATCTTTTTCTAATGAAATTGAATAATTTTGTTTTAAAAATAAAGATTTTAAATTTGGAAATATCTTTTTCAATGCATTATTAAATATATTCCAAGATTGAATACCTCTATCAAGATTATCAAAATAAATACATTCTATATTTGAAAATATTTGCGATATATCAAAAGTTTCATTTACATTTAGGTCATTTATATATGCTCTATTTTGAGGTAAATATGTATTCCATAAATATATAGGAGTATTTTTCTGTGTTTTTGAACTATATAAATTTTTAATACAATCACACATTTTTATTTATTAATAAATAATGGTATTTAAATATTAAAAATAATATTTAAATAATTCAATTTTTTAATTAATAAAAAATTGAAAATTCTAAATTAAATAGTCCTATTTAATATATTCTTTATATTAGAAAAAATGTCACATGTATTTAAAATAGAACTAGATGAAATAGAAAATGATAATTATGGATATTTAAGTAATATGATTATGACAATCGGATCTGATACATTTTATACAAAATATAATTTTTTAATACGCTCTAATTATTTAAATATTGAAGAAATAAAAAAAATAATATTAGATTTAAATAAAGATACATTTGAATTTTGTGATTTTAATATGATGAATACTTTATTGGAAATAAAAAGAAATAATAATAATCTGATTATTATTCCAACTTTAAATAATTCTATATCTGATTGTATTAAAATATGTATACCATATAATATAATTAATATTAATATATTGATTTCATTTTTAAATTTATTAGTTAAAGAAATAGAAAAAATAAAAGATTAATATTAATAGTAATAGTAATAGTAATAGTAATAGTAATAGTAATTTTTCTATTTATAAAAATTGAATATAAATAATATTATAATATTTAATCATTATAAATTTAATATACACACATTAATAGATGGAAAAAAGAATTGATTTTGAATTACCAATATCAGATGGTAATTTATGCAAATTAACTGCATATATATATCATAGTTGTTTAGATTTGAAAGAAATCGATAGAAATGATGATTATATACATTGTAAAGGTAAATTAGAATGTAATGTTGTCGGAACCATAATAAAAAATCCTTCTCCCAAATATGATTATTCAAAGAGATCAAAACCTATTAGATTTGAAACATATGAAGAATATAAAAAATTATTATTGACTATATCATCAAGAAATACAAATTGGATTGATAATATTTTTAATGGTATTGCAGAACAAGATAAAATTATATTTAAAAATGATGAATTTATTATTATACCAACATCTACATGGGATATAAAAGATGTTCAAAAAATGCATTTACTTGTATTTTATCAAAATTCAAGTATAAAAACAATTAGAGATATAACTAGTGATAATGTACCAATATTAAAAAGAGGAGTTGATAAAGCATATGATATTATAAAAGAAAAATTTAATATTGATAGAAATAAAATTAAATCATATGCACATTATCCTCCATCAACATATAGATTACATTTTCATTTTAATTTGTTAGATTATAATTGTTTAGAAACATCAGTAGAAAGGGCACATTTAACTGAATCAGTTTTACAAAATTGTGAATTAATATCAGATTATTATAAATTGATATCTTTAGCAACTACAACAGAATTGACAAGTTAATTTTATTTATTTTTAATAAAATATTAATATATATGGATATTAATATTTATGCAGTTGTTATAATAATAACTATTACATTATTTATAGTCTATGGATGTTATAATATTATAGATTATTTCAATAAATTAATGACTTTTTTTCCTATAAAATTAGAAAGAAAAGATTATGAATTAATTATTCAAAATCTAGGTGATAAATATAAACCTTTTGAAATTAAAATAGATGGAGATACAAAAATATTTGGGGGATTATATTCTTTAAAAAATGAATATCCGAAATTTACAGATAATATAATTTTATATTCACATGGAAATGGAGGTAATATATCATATTTATTTAATTCAAATAGTATATCTGATTTGGCTTCAAATTATACAGTTGCATTATATGATTATAGAGAATTCGGATTAAGTACAGGTAAACTTTCTGAAGATGGATTATATGATGATATTTTTTCTGTTTGGAATTATTTAATAGAAAATGGGGCAAAACCGGAAAATATAATAGTATATGGTAATTCAATGGGTGGTGTACCATCTACTCATTTAGTACAACGATTATTAAATGATAATATACATCCTAAAATGTTAATAATTGAATCAACTTTTACATCCCATAAAGATATAGCAGAAGATAAAATAGGAACATATAGTAATTTATCAATATATAATTTTGACAATATAGGAAACATTAAAAAAATAGATCAACAAATACCTGTTCATATTATGCATAGTAGAGATGATGAAATTATACCATATAGACACGGTATAAAATTTAAAAATACAAAAAGATGTTTTTTTCATGAAATATTCGGTACTCATAATAATCCGGATTATAAAGATGTTAGAAGTAAAATATTGAAATATAATGATATTAACTAGATATTAATAATAGAAATATATATTAAGATAATGAATCCATTAAAACCAGAAGATATTCAAGTTGGTGACATCGTGTTAAAAAAATCTATAGGTGGATTTATGACTTTTAAAATAAAAACAATTAATAAAGATTCTATTACTCTAGATAATGATAATATAATAGGAACATCTATATTAAATAATGATATTGGTAATTATTATACTTATTTTGTATATTCATTAAAAGATTATCAAGAATATAAAAATAAAAAACTTCAAAATTGTTTTTATAAAAACCATGAAAAAACTTTAAATAAGTCTGTAGAAAAATCACTTCTAACTGAATATAATTTATATAAAATTAATTGGAATTTAGATGATGATGAATTATATGATTTTGAATTAAATAAATTTATAACTGATGTTATAATAAGTGCAAAAACACCAGAAGAAGCATTAGAAAATGTAAAAAAAATAGGAGCTTGGGAGGATATTGATGATGCATTTATGTGGCAAGATGAAAAATATTTAGTATGTGAATTAATTGGAAGATCATATCTTTCTAATAACGGAATTATTGCATATCAAAGACATAATAAATATGAATAAAAAACAACTTAAAGATAATATTAATATAATTATGTTATACATAAATAAAAAGATGACTACAAAATTGGAAATACGAAAAAAAGATTATATAGAAACAACTATTTCTATGAAAATTTTTTTAGATAATATACCATACATTGAATATCCAAAGGAATATAAAAATAAAAATGAATATATTTTAATATTTGATGAATATAATATTAAATGTAAAATAAAAATTAATTCTGATTTACAGGATCCTGATTTTCTATATTTTATTTATAATAAAAAAAATAAATTAGAATATGTTGCATTTGATACAATTCATCCTGATTTATTTTACAAGATTGATAATAATCAGATTACTGAAAATATATTAAATGTATATAATAATAAAACTTATAAAAAGGCTAAAGAATTTGATTTTCATATAAGAGGATATATAGGAAGTTATGAAACAATAAATATGACATTTAATGGAATTATTAGATATATATTATTAAATAAATATACTGAAAAAATATTATGGAATGAAGATATAGAATATAATAAAAGAGGTGATACGTCAAAATTATCAACTATCGATTTAATTAGTACAATGACTAATATAATTGATGATGAAGATAGTAAAATATGTTTTTATACAAAATATTCTAAATCATTAATAAAAATAGAAAATTATAATAATTCATTTATAGTGGATATAAGATATAATGGTATAATAAACAAAAATATAAATTCATTAAAGTCAGATATAAAAAATTATCAGAATAATATGCCGGTTGATATTATATCTATATTATCTAATTTTAATTTTATAACATTAGAAGGAATTTTCTGGGACCCTAAAAATATAAGTATTGAACATTTAAAATTATCAGCATTATTAATAGATACTGATATAACAAATGAGATAGAAAATTTAAAACAAAAGATAATTTCAGTATATGATTTAATAGAAGATGAAGATATAAAATCATATGCTAAAACAATGAAAATAAAATTAGATTTAAATATTAAATTAGATAAAATGGAAAAAAATGGATTTTTTAATAAATTTGAAGATAATATGTTAGAATTAATAGCAAATGCATATGATCAATTTAATACAGATGATTCATGTAAAGAAGATGAAGCTTTATCAAAGGATTGTGCAGTTGAAATAATGAAATATAAAATAAATGATATTATATCAAAAATACATCCTTTTTAAGTAAAAAATATTGATAAAAATAGATTTAAATTATATTATATTCTATTCATAACATAAAATATTATGAATAGTAATTTTTTTAATAAAAAAAAGGTATATAAAAAAAGAAGATTCTCTGATGGGAGTATTAATAAACATTCTGATGATTCTATATCTTCAATTGATAGTGATACTAAAAAAATAGAAGAATATACAGTATCAGAATTATCAAATAAAATAAAAAAGGCAATTATTACAAATATACAACAACAGATTATGATAATAGGGGAATTATCAAATGTAAAAATAAATAATAGTAATTTATTTGCAAATTTAAAAGATGAATCTTCCAGTATTGATGTTAGAATATGGAATATTTCAAATATAACAAAGGATGTTTTTAATAATGGAGATGTTGTTAAAATGAAGGGTAAAGTTGATTATTATATTAAATTTGGAAATATTAATTTTATTGCAAATACAATTGAAAAAACAGGGATAGGAGATATTAATAATGAAATGGAAAAAATAAAACAAAAATATCTTGAATTAGGTTATTTTACAAATAAAAAACAAAGAACTCCGATTATTAGAAAAATAGGTATAGTAACAGCTTTAACAGGGGCTGCTTTACAAGATATACTAAGAACTTTTAATAAAAATAATTTTAGAGGTGAAGTTGTAATTAAAAATTGTTTAGCACAAGGAAATGGTTGTAATAAATCAATATCAAATGGGATAAAATATCTTGATAATTATAAATTTAATGATGGATCATCATTTGATACTATTTTAATAACTAGAGGAGGGGGGTCATTTGAAGATTTAATGGGATTTTCTGATCCCTTAGTTATTGAAGCTATATATAATTCTAAAATATTTACAATATCAGCTGTCGGCCATGAAGTAGATACAATGTTAAGTGATCTTGTAGCTGATTATAGAGAATCAACACCAACAGCAGGAGCAGAATTTTTATGTACTTGTCAAAAAGATATTGAAGGTATATTAAAATCTTATGATGATAAAATTAGTAGAATATATACCAGTTTTTCAGATAAAATAGATCAATATTTACATAAATTATATCATATAAAAGATATTATAAAATCCCCCAATGCATTTTTATTAGATATAGAAACAAAATTAAATACTTATGATAAAATAGTTGATACTAATATATTTGATAAATTATTAAGTTTTACTAATAAAATAAATAATATTACTTCACAAATAGAAGGTAAAAATATAAAAAAGGTGTTGGATATTGGATTTATAATTTTAATTGATGAAGATAATAAAACAATAAAATCTATTAGTCAAATAAAAAGGAAAAAACAAAAATTAAGGATGATATTGACTGATGGTGAAACTAATGTAATAGTAAAGAAGATAATAGAAGAAGATAATAATGAATAAAATGATTTTACTATTTAATTTTATAGCAACTTTAATTTATAGGTTTTAATAGTTATATCATATATATTATTTTACTGTTTAATTTGGACTTTTAATACTTTTTTATAAAATAAAAAAGTATTAAAAGTCCAAATTAAATCTGTAAAAATAGGGAATATTTAATTTAGAATCTTAAATCTTTTTCATTAGTGAAAAAGATTTAAGAGTCTAAATTAAACAGTCCCTATACTGTGATTTTTATAGTAAATGATATATGATAGAAATATATATTATAAAGGTATTATATTAAAATAAATAGATCTTTTCAATAGACTTTTTAAATGTTTTATATAAAAGGTAATAAGTATAATATATTGTTTTTATATTTTAAGAGAGAATTAGTATTATTTATAAATATATATAGAGAGATTTTAAAGACACACAATTATTGTGTTAAAAAATTATAAATTATAAAACTTTTTATTTTGAATATTTTTTTTATTAACATATTTTATTATATATTATTACTTTTGTTTGTGAAATTTATCTTAAAAATTTCTAAATTTTAAATTTTATATAATTAAAAAGGTAATAAGATGTATATATTAAGATACTTGTTACTTTTAAATTGTAAAAGTATATCATATAACAACATCAAAAAATATTACAAATTTGATATTTTTTGATGTTGTTATATGATATACTTAAAAATAAAATGTAATAAGTATTAAAAATATAAATGAGCAAGTGTGAGGAATATATATAGACTAAATATATTAATAAGTGAGTAAAAAATAAATATTTTGGTATATTATGTGACATGAATTTGTATTATTATAAATAATTAATAAATTTTATATCATAATTATCATGTCATGTGATATACCAAAATTAAATTTAACTAATTATTCACAATATAAAATGTAATTAATATAAAGTAAATAAAATAAATGTAGCATGATATCAAATTTAGCTCATTTATAAAAGATTTTTGTATATGATATGACATGATTATAAAATTAAAATTTAATAAATATTTATAATCATGTCATATCATATACAAAAAATACTCGGTTGATAATCATATTATGATATATTAATACAATATGTATTTATAAACTATTATATAGGCTTATTACTTATATAAAAATAAGTATAATATATAACAATAAAAAATACTATGCGTTTTAAAACATAATTTTATAATAATTTATAAATATATATAGAATTATATGAATCATTATTGTAAAATTTGCAAATATTCAACAAATTCATTATATAATTATAAAAGACATATTAATTCAAAAATACATAAAGAAAATGAAATAATGACATTTGAATGTTCTGATTGTGATAAAAAATTTGTATATGAAACAGCATATAATAATCATATTCAAAAATATCATAAAAAAAATGAAATAAATCCAATAAATATTTTAACAAAAATGTTACTTTTAGAACAAGAAAATAAATTTTTAAAAGAGAAAAATGAAATTGAAAATAAACTTTTAAAAGAGAAAACTGAAATACTTATCGAAAAAAATGAATTAGAAGTAAAACTATTAAGAGAAAATAAAAAGGAATTATCAAAAACAAAAGACAAACACATTGAATATCTACAGCAAACAAATATAGAGACTTCTAGGATGGCTCATACATCACAATTAACCGCTATCAATTTTGCATCCATGTATTATAACAAACCTATTGGTATGATAGGAGTTGATAAGAAGGAACAGTATATTGATAAAGGTCTTCGAAAATTACCAGATATGAAAAGATGGATAAAAAATAAACCAGAACTTGCTGATCAGTATGTTGCAGAAAAATTAATTGTTTTATATAGTAATGATAAGTTTATTGATTATATTTGTAGTGTTATACATAATGCATATAAAACAGAAGATCCTATTGATCAAACAATATGGAGTACTGATGTATCTAGATTAGTATATATAGTAAGATCTACCATTGAAAATGAAAATAAACTAGAAAATAAATGGGAATATGATAAGAAAGGAATAAAAATAAAACAATCAATAATAGATCCTCTATTAGATGAAGTACAGGATATAATAAATAAATATTTAGATGAAATGAATAAATTATCTAAAAGTGATAAGAAATTTGATACATTTGCCAAATTAGAAATGGTAGGAATTGGAAATACAATAATACATGAATTAAAGAATAGATTATCGTTAAAAAATCAGATAATAAAATCTATGGCACCTTTATTTTTTCTAGAGAGAACAGTAAAACAGATAGAATATATAGAATTACATAAAAATGAAAATAATTTGATAGATGTTAAATTAGTAAAGAAAAAGAAATAAAAACAAAAATTGAAGATGATATTGGCTGATGGTGAAACTAATGTAATAGTAAAGAAGATAATATAAATGAGTAAGAAAAAAGACAAGGAATCAAAAGATAATATAGAAAGTTTATTTAAATTACAAATTGAAGAAAAAATATCAGATATTAAAGATAGAATAAATAATTTAGATTATTCTAAAGGATTACAAGAGGGAATGACAGAATATGATACATTAGTAACTGAAATAAAGGAAACAGAAAAAGGGATAAAAAAAATTCAAGAATATATTGATAAAAAAAAATTTTTATCAACAGATCAGATATCAATAATAGATGATGGAGAATTTAAGGCACATTTGGATAGTATACCTGAATTAATTAAAGAATTAGAAACTAATACAAATTTAAATGATGCTATAAAAAAATTTGCTATAATAAAAAATATTATTGAATCTTGTAGGAAATATGAAGAAAATATAAAAATGACTATTACTAAAATAGAATAAAAAAATATTGTTAAATAATTACTAAACTATTTGAAAAATTATTTCATTCTTACGAAAAAAATCAAAAATTAATTTAATATATTCAAAAAAATAATCATCTTGTATATTATTTTTTTCCCAAATTAATTGTGTATTATCTTTATTTGTTTGCAAATTAATACTTTTTCCACAATTAAAAATAAATGCAATGTTATTTAGAACCTTTGTCCATTTTTCTGGTGATAATGACATCAATTTAATTATCTCAATACCTTGATTTAATTGTGAATTAATTTCACTATATATAGATGTATAACCTCCAGTATAGTTAATTTTTAGAGCAACAATTAAGGCCATTGTATAATGTCTTTAATTGATTACAAATGATAATATAAAGTTTTAAATTAATTGCAAATATATGTAAAATGATATATAAACGAAATATTAGCTATTTTATAATTTCAATTTTTATTAAATAAAAATTTGATTTTTCTATTAGAAATATTCATAAAAAAGATTGATTTATTTATATTCAATAAAATAACCTTATATTTATTTGATATTATTATATTTAATGTCAAAAAGATTACGTTCTGACTCTGATGCAAGCTATAAACCAGAAAAAAAGGTAAGACGAGAATCTATGTATAAAGAATCTGAATTATCTGATGAATTATGGAATCCAATGAAAACTATAAGATATACTGAAATAATGGATAATAAATCAGACACTTCTAAATTTTGGATAAGTGGTACTGATCCAAAAAATTATCTATTAAGAGATCCAATATTAGATTGGTTTGATGAATATTATGAATTATTAGGATTTAATGAAGATTGTGATAATAATGAATTAACAAAAACAAATAGAGACTTAATACGAAAATCAGATATTGATAAAGAAAGAGAAACATTTTCTGCATTACTAAATAATGGAAAAATATTTGAAGATGCTGTAAATCAAAAGATAATTGAAAAATTTCCATATGAACATGTAATAGTAGCAAAAAATGGTAGATCTGATTATGATGATGAACATTTTAAAATGACAATGAATGAAATGATTAAAGGTACTCCTATTATTTTACAGGGGGTTGTATTTAATGAAAAAAATTATACAAAAGGAATGCCTGATTTAATTGTTCGATCAGATTATTTAAATAAATTAGTAAGAAGACCTGTAATTGGTGATGATGAAATAAATATCAAGGCACCAAATTTATCAGGTAATTATCATTATAGAATTATTGATATTAAATGGACAGGTATGACTTTATGTGCAAATGGTTATACTATAAGGAATGAAAAACGATTTCCTGCATATAAAGGACAATTAGCAATTTATAATGTAGCTATTGGAGAAATGCAAGGATATATACCACCAAAATCATATATTATGGCAAAATCATATAAAATAGATTGTGCAAGTAATAAAAGAGAAGGATATAATATATTTGATTTGATGGGAGAAATAGATTATACTGATTTTGACAAAAAATATATTGATGCAACAGCAGATGCAATTGATTGGATAAGAAAAGTAAGATTTGAAGGTCATAAATGGTCACCGGAAACTCCTAAAATTAAAGAGATGTATCCAAATATGTCAAATACATATGATGCACCATGGACAAAAATAAAACAGAATTTAGCAAAAAGGAATGGTGAGATTACTAATGTATGGTATGTTGGACCAGCCCAAAGAAATTGTGCATTAGAAAAGGGTATCACCAAAGTTTCAGACATAAGATTAACAACAGAATCAATGAATATGAATCCAGATAAAAAAAGTATTGTTATTAATAAAATACTTGATATTAATAGACAAACTGATAGATTTGTTTTACCTGAAAAAATAGAAAATAATTTATATTATTGGCAGAAGGAATCACCGGTAGATTTTTATGTTGATTTTGAAACTTTAACAGATTATTTAAAAAAATTAGATCCAATTGATATATGTCTTGCTGATTCTAGATTAAATAGTGATATTATATTTATGATAGGAATGGGATATAAATTAGATGGAAAATGGAACTATGAATGTTTTAAAATGGATAGTTATTCGTTGGAAGAAGAATATAAAGTAATAAATAATTTTGTTAATAGATTTAAACAATTATGTAAACAATTTAATCCTGATAAAGATAAATATACTCCAAGAATTTTTCATTGGACAGGAGCAGAAGTAACTGTATTTAAATCTGCAAATTTAAGACACAAAAATAAATGGAGAACATTTGAATATAATTTTGAATGGGTTGACTTATATAATATTTTTATTTCAGAACCAATAGTTGTATTCGGATCATTTAATTTTAAATTAAAGTCAGTTGCAAATGCATTTTATCATAATGGATTGATAGAAACTAAATGGGATTCGACAGGTCCAAGTAATGGATTAACAGCTATGGCAAGTGGTGTTAAATACTATCAAAAAATAGATAATAATAATATAACTGAAGAAGATAAAAATATTTTTGAAATGATTATAAGATATAATGAGGTTGATTGTAAAGTAATGATGGAAATAGTTGACTATTTAAGAGCAAATCATTGTTAATACTATAAAAATTGAATAATCTATATATTGAAATATCTTTTATTTTCCCTATCATAATAATTAATTTTAATAGTATGGCTCTATTATTACCACGAGTAAATATAGAATATAATGATGATCAGGCTATTAAAATAAATAATCATGATTTTCATCAACAAAATGGTTCTAAATATATTATTTCATATGATGATGAAACCTTTATATTATACATATACAAACCACACATAAATGCGTGGTGGGGGATAGAATATATAGAAAATGTTTATCTTCATGTTGATATAAATCAACAAACATTAGACGAATATACAAATTATGTTATAGCTAATCTAAATTTAAACAATGGTAATTATGATGCCAGACATCCTGATATTGATATATATTAAAGTTTTCAAATATCTTTTTTTATTTTAAAAATGCAAAATAGTTATTTTACTGTTTAATTTGTACATTTTAATAGCAAAATAATATAAAAAAAATTGATTAAATAAATATCATAGCAATATATTCCAATACTAATTATATACAATATTTATCAATTATGTCTAATAATAAATATACATATGCATCAACAACTGATAAGTCATATTGGACTGATTTTTTGATGAGGTCACTTGATGATGAAGAAAAAAGTTTATTTGATAGTGTAAAAAAGGAAAGATATTTAAATAAAAAAATAGAAAAACTTAATGATGCTGCATTTACATTGGATTTATATATCCCTGTATTAACTAATATGGATGGTAATTGTCTTTTTGAATGTTTAACTTATTTTGACTTATGTGATAGTATTAAAGAAATAAGAACAGCAGTAGCAACTGCATTATACATATTTAAAGATCATCATAATTTTATACCAAATACAGATCTCTCATTGAGAGAATTATTTAATTTAAGAAATGAATTTGAATATGTATTTTGCTATAGACAAAAATTATTATACAAATATACTTATGATATAATGTGTATAGATGTTGCAAATTCAAATAGTTGGCAAAGACTTCCAACAGAAATGATATTAAGTGTATTATCATTTATATATAATTTAAAAATTAATATTTTACATGATAATGGTTATTTAACTGTAATTGATATAATAAGTAACGAGGATACAAAAAATATATATTTAGGTTTACTATCTGAATTTCATTATATTCCTTTAGATTTAAGAAAAGGAAAAGAATATGAAAATAAAATACAAAAATATATAGATGCTACTATTGAATTTCAC
>Ga0208088_1000071_pt1 | contig 16287 bp, 14 predicted proteins | sample LakMenEpi02Apr12_FD_150661 | JGI IMG/M metagenome (GOLD analysis project Ga0208088, IMG submission 150661) | Freshwater microbial communities from Lake Mendota, WI - 02APR2012 deep hole epilimnion (SPAdes) | ecosystem: Environmental > Aquatic > Freshwater > Lake > Epilimnion/Euphotic zone ...
AGTAGTTTATAAAAGTCTATAAAATTTATGGGAGAAACACACAGGGGGGGTGTGTGTTGAGTATATAAATTATTAGAAATTTTTTATTATGATATATTTTGCGATCACTTATTTTATGATATATTATTACTTTTGATCATAACAATTAGAGATATATATTTGTAAGTTTTAATAAATTTTAGTAACTTTAAAAAATAAAATGTAATAAGATAATATAATATATAAAGCTATTTACCTTTTTAATATAAAAAGAATATCATTAGACAATAACAATTTTTACTATATTTTTAAATATTTTATTTATTGTCTAAATGTATACTTTTATATATTGTATAAAAATAATAATATATATATATAAACAATAATAGGTTTTATTTGTATTTTTATAAATAATATTATTGTCTAATGATATACCAAATAAAAAAACATATTTAAAAGTATATATATATATAAATTAAATTATGGTAATATAAAGACATGCATTTATAAAAGTATTATATTGTATGCAACAAAATATGGTATTATAATAAACAAACAATATTAAAAGTGTATAATACTAATATAGAAATTATGACAATAATATGTTATGTAGCAACTAAACAATATCAAAAGTATAATAATATATAATTTAAATTATTATAAAAAATAGTATACCATTAGACAATAATATTATAAACAATATTACAATGTATATATATGAACAATAATTATTTATACTAAAAAATATAAAAAAATAAAAAGTATAACATTGTATCATAATCATTACTAAAAAGTATCAAATATGACATAAATAATTACTGAGTTTAAAAATTGATAAATTTTATATATATTTAGTGTATAGAAAATATGAAAAATTATATTTGTGAACCTTGTAATTTTATATCAACAAACAAAACTAATTATGAAAAACATCTTCATACAAAAATACATATTAATAATACAACTCCTAAAGATAAATTTTGCTGTGATATATGTTTAAAACTTTTTAATCATAAAACTAATTTATATGCTCATAAAAAAAAATATTGTAAAAAAAAAATAAATAATATAAATGATTTAGAAGATATTATAGAAAATAGTATAGAAGATAATATAGAGTATAATACAGTAAATAGTACAGAAGATAATATTAATGATCCTAAAATAGAATTATTATTATTAAAACAAAAAGTAAAATTTTTAGAAGAGAAAAATGAAATAGAGACTAAATTAATCAAGGCAGAATTAGAATCTAAATTATTTAAAGAGAAAAAGGAAATAGAGACTAAATTAATTAAAGAAAAAATAGAAAATAAACTGTTACAAAAACAGTCAAAAAAAGAAAATAAAATGTTACAAGATCAATCAAAAAAAGAAAATAAAATGTTACAAGATCAATCAAAAAAAGAAAAGAGACTCATAAAAGAAAATAATAAACAACTTTTAAAATCTAAAGACGAACAAATAGATTATATACAATCAAATAATAAGGATTCTATTAAAAATGCATATTCTGAAGGTAAAATGAATGCGATGACATTTGTTTCTCTTTGTTATAATAAAACATCTAAAATGCCATATATTCCTGTAGATGCAAAATATGTTGTAGATGATGTTAAGAGTGATAAACAAATTAAATATTGGATAGAACAAAGACCTGATTTTGCAGATGAATATATTGCTGAAAGATTATTAGATATTTATAAAAACGGTAAATTTGCTAATTATATTTGTGATATAATATCGAAAGCATATAGAAAAGATGATCCAGCAGAACAAACTTTTTGGGCATCTGATGTATCTAGATTAATTTATATAGTTCGAAGTTCAATTGATAATAAAGATGCATGGATATATGATAAAAAGGGGGTTTTAATAAAGGAATCAATAATAGATCCATTATTAGATGAGGTATATAATATAATATTAAAATATTATAAGTATATGGAAGTAAGATATTTACATAGTAAAATAAAAGAGGAAAGTGATTATTATATGGGGAAATTACCGGTATTAAAAGTTGCAGAAGATTTGATAGCAGAATTTAAAAATAAACAATCTATAAAAACTCAAATAATAAGATCATTAGCACCAATGTTTTTTTTAGATAGAGATACAGATAAAAATAAAATTAAAAACAAAATAAAAAATAAAATAGATAAACAAAAACAAATAGAATATAAACCACCAGAACCAATAGAAACAATATTTGACAAATTAAAAGAGAATAAAAAATCCCAAATAATTTCTGATGATTCTGAAAATACAGAAGACTATTTAAATGATCCAAGAGTAAAATCCATGATGGAAAAACAAAATAAAATAGAAAACATTAATAATAGTAAGAAATCAGTTTTATTAAATAAAAAAAGAAAAAATTGATAAAATATATCATTGCTATAGATATTAATAAATTATTATATAAACTCTATATAAATGGAAAGAGCTATTGAAATAGCAAAAAAAAATAAAGAACATAATACAAAATCAAAAATGGGGAATTTAGAATATAATAATAATTTAATACAAAAAATAAAAAAATATTTAAATAATGATGGATTAAGAGAGATTGATATTATTATAAATGAATTATTAAATAAAATGGAATATAAAAAATGTATGAAAGCCTCTTTTATTATGACATATAGAGATGATATGATAGAAGCAGTTTTTGGCGATGAAGAATATATGCCATATGATACGTGTCATAAATTTGAAATTAATGATCCATCAAATCCAGATATAAAAATTTACAGAATCGATCATGCTAGATTTAGAATTCATACAAATGATATTGAAATAGATTTATGTGACCATTTTGATCAATGGATTTATATTAATGATAAAAGTGAGAAAGGTATTAAAGCAAATAAAGATATAATTACACAAATAAATTTTTATAAAGCATGTATAGAAGTTGACCCAGATATTTATAATGAAATAAATGAAATTATAAATCAATATATAATAGATAAATTTAATACAGAACCATTAAAATACATTGAAGTTAAAATTGGAAATAATGGGGAATTAATTAATAATGAGAAAATTGCACTTATTATTAATATTGATCTTGAAAAATTATCTATTTAGATTATTCTATTTTTTGTTCTTCTACATTTTCATCATCATCATTTTCATCATCTTCATCATCTTCATCTGAATCATGAATTAATTTATTTTCCTCTTCAATTTCAGTAATATTAAATTGTAATTCTTTTACATAATTTTCTATTTGAAAGATTTTAGTAGAAAATATACCATCTTGTCTAGCTTTTTTAATATAAGAAGTATCAATATCATCTATTGTATAATTTGTTTTATTAATTATCATTTCAAGGATATAAATCATTTTTAAAATCATTGGATAATTTTCCTTTTTAGCTAAACTATTAAAATAATCTTTTGCTAAAAATAGATAGGTTATATTTATACTCTGTTTGTATTTTGATATTAATAATTGATATGCGGTAGTTAATACAACTAGTTGTCCACAATTTTGTTTTATTAAATTACAACATTGTATTATTTTACTGTTTAATTTGGACTTTTAATACTTTTTCACTTGTGAAAAAGATTGAAGAGTCTAAATTAAACAGTCCCAAGATATTAAAAATTAATTGAATGAAAAGAATTTAACAACAACATAACTCATTGGACCAGTTGTATGATCTGTTGTACTATTATTAATAATTATTGTTATATTATTTCCTGCAGACCAATTAGTACTTAATAAATATGGACTAGATCCTGCAGCAGGACTATTAAATGCAACTGATACTAATCCATCACTACCAGCTTTAGTATTATTTATAGTTAATGTAATAGGATGATTACTATCAAGAATTTCAATACTTCTAAATGTAACAGATCCAACTTTACCATTACATGTTAGTGTTGTAACTTCTGTTGATCCTGTTACTGCTGGTACAGATGAATATAAATATCCACCTGTAACAGGGTCTGTTGTAATTGTACCAGTTACTGTTGTATTACCAGTTGTATTACCAATATTGACTGGTCCTGTTTGTGATGTACCAATATTTATATTACCTGCGCCTTGTTTTATATTAATATTTGATCCACTTAATCCATTTGTATTTCCTATAGCAATAATACCATGAATATCTTGTTGTATTATTATACCTCCATTATTACCTAATGCATATAATGCTAGTGCATTAGAATCTTCCCATGATGTATCAATTTCAACCCATCCTTTAGCGCTATCTGCTTGTAGCCAAATACCTGATTCAACACTATTTGAAATTAATCGTATATTACCATTATCTGTATCATTGTATGATGAAGCCAATACAATTGGACCAGTTGTACCTGCTATATTTGTTTGTAAACCTACTTCATGCAATTCATTTTCTAATGAATTGCATATATCTAAAGCTATTTCTGCTACTTGAATACCAACAAGAGAGTTTTTCATATTAAAGGCCATTATATATATAAGATATTAAAAATTGAATATTAATAATATAAATATTAAAATAATACGGATAAAATATCTGAAAAATTGTTTTCTAAAATATATTTGTCTCTTACGGACGTGTTTTAATTAGACTTAATTCTTTTTTAATATATACTATTTTTATATTTAATAAATAATAAAAGACCAGAAGCATTAAAAAGAGAAGAAAAGAAAGAAGAACATAAAAATAAAGCTCCAAAAAGAAATAAACAAAAAAAGAGGAAGATCATCAAGCAGAGTGTTGATCTTAAATTGTGCGAGTTGATGTTAGAAGCTAAAAGTAGAAATGAACCAAATAAAGAAAAAAGTAAAAAGCTCAATTAAAACACGCCGTACATGTATTAATGGTAATTTAGAAGTTTTAAAGTTGTTATGTTTAGAATATAAACCAGATTTAGAATACAATGATGATGCAGCTTTTAGATATGCAATTGAAAATAAACAGTTTGAAATAGAAAATAATAAAATAAAATTATTTAGATCTTTTTCATTAATAAAAAAAGTTTGAACTGTTTAAATTAAACAGTTCCTATATAAAAATTGAAAATATAACATATTATGATATGACATTATTTGTTAATAATTAAATTAATATAAGGAATTAGATGGAATGTTTATTTATTGAAGCATGTAAAAGATACGATTTAGAAAAGGTAAAAAGATTATATAATAAAAATGATATTAATGTGCAAGAAAATAATAATAAAGCTTTTGGAAATGTATGTGTGTTTGGAAGTTTATATATAGCACAATGGTTATATACTTTAGAAGATAAACCAAATATACATATACATGATGAATATGCTTTTAAACAAGCATGTTGGTATGGACATATAGATATTATTGAATGGTTATTGACTTTAGAAGACAAACCAAATATACATATTAATGAAGATCAATCTTTTATATTTGCATGTGAGAGAGGATTTATAGATATTGTTAAATTTTTAATGAATCTAGGAGATAAACCAGATATACATAGTCAAAATGATAGTGCTTTTAGATTTGCATGTGAGCTCGGACATTTAGAAGTAGCAAAATTTTTAACTATATTATGTGAAGATTATTCTATTGAAATAGAAGACAATAAAATAAAATCATTTAAAATAGATCAACATTAGATATTTTTTCGAATTTAAAACCCAGATTTGTCATATTATTCTTAATACTAATTATATCATTTGGATCTTTAACTTCAATGCCAACAATAACAGGACCATGTTCTTTATTTATAACTTTAGTATATCTAAAATAAAATATATCATCATGATGTCCTAATATTTTAATAACAAAATCTTTTAGAGTTCCAGGTTTTTGAGGGAATTCAATTTTAAAATAATGTCTTTTATTTCCATAAATTAGAGACCTTTCCAAAATTTCACTCATTCTAAAAGCATCAGAATTTCCTCCTGATATAATAGATACAACAGTTTTTCCATACAATTGGCCTTTCATAGTATCTAATGCACATAAAGATAAAACACCAGCAGGTTCAATAATTAGGCCATTATCATTATACATTTCTACAATTTTTTGACATACATGACCTTCATCAATCAAAATAATATCATCCAGATTTTTTTTACAAATAGGAAAATTCAATTCGCCTGACCTCTTAACACTGGCACCATCAACAAATGAATTAATATTAGTTAATTTAACTGTTTTATTTTGCAAAAAAGCTTCAAACATTGAAGGAGCACCTAAAGGTTGTACACCAATAATTTGTGTATTAGGTGAAAAATGTTTAATATAAGAAGATACACCAGCAGACAATCCTCCCCCACCAATAGGTAAAAAGATATAATCAATAGGAGAAGGTGTTGATTCTAAAATTTCTAATCCAACAGTTGCCTGACCTTCAATAACTTTTTCATCATCAAACGGATGAACAAAGGGGATTTTATTATCAATGGAAAATTTTTTTGCATTATCATAAGATTCATCAAAATTATCACCAACTAAAACAATATCAACATAATCACCACCAAAATTAGCAACTTTATCTTTTTTCTGATCTGTAGTTATAACTGGCATATAAATTTTTCCTTGTATTTTCATTTTATTACAAATATAAGCAACACCTTGAGCATGATTGCCTGCAGAACATGTTACAATCTGTTTGATACCTTTAGGTTGATCATATAAATTAGTTAATTTATTAATAGCACCACGAATTTTATATGATCTAACAGGAGTTAAGTCTTCTCTTTTTAGAAATACATTAGCACCGATTTTTCTTGAGATATTTAAATTATGTTCTAATGGTGTTTTTTCAATAAATTTATAAATATGATTAGATGCTGTTCTAATAGCGGAAATTGTTGGCTCATACATCTTTATATATTTTTGTATATAAAAAAGTGATAATATAAGATTATTTAATTCAATTTTTCTTTAATTTAATATTTATAACTGAAATAAAAATATAATTAATATATAAATTAAATATATATGATAATGACAAATAAAATAGAACAACTCATTATAAAAATATATAAAGAATGGAAAGTATATGATAAAGATAATAATGAATATAAATTAACAGGTTCTATAAAAAGGAATGAAGGTGAATTGTTAAAAAAAATTATAATAGAAACAAAGAGTAAAAAATGTTTAGAAATAGGATTAGCATATGGATTATCAACATTATATATTTTGTTAGGATTAAATGAAATAAATAAAAATGGGGATTATAAATTAACATCAATAGATCCTAATCAATTAACACAATGGCATGGAGTTGGTATTAATAATGTAGAAAAAGTAGAAGAAAAATCACATCATAAATTAATTAAAGGAAAATCATACAATGTTTTACCAAAATTATTAAATTTAAAAAAAAAATACGATTTAATTTTTATAGATGGTTGGCATACGTTTGATTTTACATTAATAGATTTTTTTTATTCTGATTTAATGTTAAAAATTGGAGGATATATTGTAGTTGATGATAAAAGACACAAAGGTGTAAATAAATTTCATCAATATGTTATAACAAATTATAAACATTATAAATATTATGATATAAATGAAACAATGGGTGTTTATCAAAAATTATCAGAGGATAAAAGAGATTGGAATTTTCATAATAATTTTTAAGGTAAACAATCAAAATTTACAATATCTCCTAAAAATAAATATGTAGGACCTGTAGCCTTATCACCTATAGTTATTATACCTGTCTGTTGTTTATAATCAAAAAATTTATTTATAAAATATCCGGCTGAAACATATCGTGAATCTAATCCGGAATTAGTAATAATACTATCTTCCGATATTATATGTAATATTGTTTTACGATTGCTAGAAATATAATCACGATCACCTGGTTTTAGATATTTATATGCAATATAATATAATGTATATTGTTTTCCAGTTATCTTATATTTAATAGTAATACTATAAATATTCATATCAATATTATAATTTTCTATAGTTACTAATCTATGTTTAATTATAATTTTTCGTGTTTCTGGTATAAAATTAAAATATTTTTTAAAACATTCATTAAAAACATTATATACTTTTTTAAAATGTTCAGTTACACTACTACCTATATTTTGTTTATATGCTTCAAATGACAATAGTTGAGTTTTCAAATGATTTAATATTTCTTGATTTGTAGGATCAGTATCTGTCTTAATTTTTAATTCTAAAGTTTCAATACAACCATTATAATCTGTAATCATATCTTTTTGTCCTGGCAATGGATAAAAAAGTCTAGGAAATATATCATTAAATATTGTAAAAAAATTATTTTGTGAAATACTTTTATCAGTAAATAATCTGTCATTTAGTGGATTGATAATAGCTGTTTTTAAAATACATTTTGTACCAGATACACGAACAATATACTTATGTTTACTCATTTGATGAAATATATATTTTTGTAATTCCATATTAATAAAAGTTGTTACGATATAATTATATCCTTTATCTAGTAAATTTGAATCACTACTATTGATACAATATCTCCAAAAAAATCCATCACTTTTTGAAGAATAATAATAATGATTTGACGTTTCTTTTGTTTCATAATTATAACAATATATTTTTACAAATAATCTACCATCTTTAGTTTCTTCAAATTTTCTTATTGAAAATATTAATTTAGATTTACTAAATAATATTGCATCTACATATTGTTCTTTATAAGAAAAAGGTTTCACTATATTTAATTCTGATATAATCCACCAATCTTCTTTATCATCATGATAATTTTTATTTATCGATATTATATTACCATTTTGATATATTGGTTTTATAATTGGATTATATTTGGAAAAAGAAAGTTCAGGTACATATGATTTTAATACATTTATAGCTAATATATCACTTACTATTTTTTCTTTTCTTCTAGCAAATCTTTTAGTATGTGTATCACCTATTATTGCAGGATCACTAATATATAAAATATATTTTTGTATAATAAAATCTAATACTTCAATAAATGCTTTATAATTATATTCTAATATTTCATTTATATTATTAAATTTTTTTATGTATTTTTGTGATAACATAATTGATTGTTGAGCAATATTTTTTAGTTGATCAAATACACTTCTTGGATCATATTCAGAAGATGGTGAGTTATATACTAAAATTTTTTTTTCTAATTCATCTATATATTTATTTTTATTCTCCAACTCCTTAATATAGCAATTTGATAAAATATCTTCCATGTATATATATATATATTATAAAAATTGATTTTATATTTTTTAAATAATAAAACAAATATGTAATTATTAAATATATGAATGAATTAAAAGACGAATTTTTAATAGCATGTAAAGAGGGAAATATAAATATAATATATGACTTATATATTAAAAATCCTAAATTAGATATTCATAATAATAATGATAAAGCTTTTAGAGTAGCTATTTGGTTTGGAAATTTAGATATAGCAAAATGGTTATATTCATTAGATGATAAAACAAATATTCATATTGGATATGAATACGCTTTTAGATCAACATGTAATTACGGCTATTTAGATATAGCAAAATGGTTATATAATTTAGATGGTAAAATTAATATTCATATATATGATGAGGAACCATTTAGATTAGCTAGTAGACATGGTCATTATGAAATGGTGAGATGGTTATTATCTTTAGATGGTAAAATAAATATACATATTTTTAATGAAGAAGCTTTTAAATATGCTTGTAGAAACGGATATTTAAATACAGCACAGATATTATATTCATTAGATGACAAACCAAATATACATATTGATAGAGAATTACCATTTGTCATGGCATGTTGTAATGGATATTTAAATGTAGCAATATGGTTATATAATTTAGATAATAAATTAAATATTAGAATAGATAATGATATGATATTTAAATTTGTATGTAAATGTGATTATATACATATTGCAGAATGGTTAGTATCAATATGTAATAAATATAAATTTGTAATTGATGTAGAAGATGATCAGATAGCAGGATGGAAGATAGATGATAAATATTATACAATTAATGATTAAATAATTTTAATGTTTTATTCTTCCATTTTTATCATTAATTTTACAATTAGTTTTTTCTTGTTGTATCTTATCTAAAAAATTACAATTTTTAGTATATTCAATTAAAGGATATTTAATATTTTTTTCTTCAATTCTATTTTTAAAATTATCAGGATTAAGATAACCATTTTTATTATCAATATTATCATAAAATTTTTGCAACATTGTTTCATTTGAATAAAAAAATAGTAAAATATTTCTATTATCAATAGTAGTGGAAAAACCATGATAACTGTAAAAATGGGGGGCAAAACAAAATAGAGTATTAGCTTTATATTTTACCATTTTATATGGTTTCAAATCTTTATCATATGTAATAGTTCCATTATTTAATTGTTCATCTTCATTCAAATCAATTTCAGGTAAATAAAATATTAATGATATAAATTGTTCTGGAATATCTGTATGTATCTGTTGAACTTTATCTTTTTTAGTAAATACAAATTGTATATCTCTATTAAAATTTATTTCATTATAATAATCATAATTAATATAAAATTTTTTTAGAAAAGCCTTTTTTATATCATTATCATTAAATAGTTTTTTTATAGTCAATATGATATTATCTGAAACATTTTCCAATTTAAACATTTTATTAATAAAATCAGGACTATCCCAATTACGATATTCAAGAAGCTTAGTTTTTTTATAAAATAACATTTTTTCTTTTAATAATAAATAAAAATCATCTAAAAATATATCTTCAATAAAAAGATTATAATATGGAAATTCGTTAATATTTGTATTTTCTATTTTTTTTAATAAATGGGTCTTTAATTCTAAAAAATAATTTTCCATAATAATATATTCTTACAAAATATATTCTTATAAAATACAATCTATTTATGTATTATTCATAAAAAATTGAATAATAAAATAATTAATTTACATATCATTAAATTACTAATAAAATATAAGAATGGCAGAAATTGATGTATACAAAACTGGTTTAGGTTCCAATGTATGTAAAATTCACATATCTAATAAGAATAATGAAAAAAATGACAAAAGTTTATTCGAAACTCTATCAGAAGCATTATTTGGAAAAAAACAGGAATCAAAAACATTTAGTAATTCTGGTGTTGAAACTATTATAGTATTAGATGTATCAGGGTCAATGTCAAGTTATATTAAAAAAATTATTACACATTATATTCCAAATACTCTGGATAAATTAGGTTATGGAGATCAAAAAATTACTCTTGTAACATTTTCTGATAATGCAAAAGTTTATAAAATGAATTCTATGGATTTTAGAATGTCAAAAATTCAATCAGAGGGGGGTACTAGAATGTTCGGATCAATTGCTCATTTAAGAAGTATTATTACATCTTCTCCTTGCAAAAAAATTAGAATTCTAACAATTACAGATGGTGATATAGTAGATCAATTAGAAACTTTAAATTCTGCTACTGAATTAGCAAAATATGTAAAAGATAATTATAGTATACATTCAAGCGCTATACGACTTTTTACATCTTCACAACAGCCTGATACAAGAGCAATGACTGGCATGTTACAATTAAATAATATTGGAGATTCTAAATTACTTGATTTTAGATGTACTTCCAATGATAATGATTTTGTTGATATATTTTCTACAGGTCTTCTTGATAATTTAGGAACAAATATTAGTTTAACATCTTCAACTCCTATTTTTATGACTGATCCTTGGAAAACACCAACTAGTTCTATTAATTTGTTTGAAGGTGATAATACGTTTTGGATTTCTAGTACAGATGATCTTTCTATTGAATTAACCTATAATGATAAAAATATTGGATCAGTAGTAATTAACAAGAAGGAACAATTAGATTTTAATAGTTTTGAAACTGTACTAAAAGAAAAAATAGATTTCTACATTAAAAGATTAAAAGTATTAAAGGTTTTAGATATGGGAGATTCTAAGGATGAAATTAATGAGATAGTTAAATATTTTTCTCAACTTGAAAAGATATTTGCAATGAATGATAAATCTGAGGTTGATCTAAGTATTGATACAAGTATTAAATCAAGAGTAAAATTTCTTAAAAAATACGCCTTTAGACAATCTAAATCTATTGTACAAGTTCTATCATCTATTGCTAATCAGGATAAAGTATCACAATTAAATTCTGCTCAACAGGCATCTTATCTTAAAAGTACTACAGCATCTTCTAATGCTATTAACTTAGCTAAAATTGCTATGAAACAAGGTTTTGATTTTGATGAAAAATCTATTAAAGAAGTAAAAGATATGAAATTACATTTGGATGAACTTAAAGATATTGATGATTCTGATCATGCAAGATCTTTTTATAGCATGGAGACAACGTTAGGTGGTATTAAAGAATTATGCAGTTTAGATGATGAAACTCTAAACAATTTAGGAGCGTTAGAAATTTTACAAGTATTGAATATTGTTGGTTTACCATGCCAAGCGGTTGTGGGAGATTTCCCTGATCCAAAGACTTATCATATTACAGATCTGATGTTAGGAACATGTATTAGTATATCAGATATTATGTCTTCAAAACAGGTTGGTAATGATATTATTGAACCTTATAGTAAGAAAAAGATTATAAATTCAATTCCTTTTTACGATGATGATAGAATTCAACAATTCTTAATGAAATATGCACCAAATTTATTGGAATATACTGCTGGATTAGGTATGAGAGGAATTATAGCAAATGTTCCAAATACATATAAATATACTATTGTTGATGGTCTATGGTGGATGATAAGAGAGCTACAAGATAATCAAATTGAAGTTAATGCAAAACTATTTGTAAAATATGTACATACTTATAATACAGCTGTTGATACACTATTCGACTATGTACCAAATCTAATTAAAGAAATGTCTGATGAAGACAAGAAAAACAATTTATCAATCTATCTTGCAAATAATGGTATTACAAATATGCTTGGACCTTTGATTAGAATTCAATCAGATCCAGAGAAAATGAAGTTCATACCAGAAATTTTAAGAGCATTATATACATTCGAATATTACCAAGTATTAAGAAAATTCTATAGATCTGATTCTGATGGTTATATTAAGAGAAAACAGATGTTAGATGATCTAGTAGGGATTGACTATAGTAAATATTCTGCAAAACTTCCCGAACTATTTGAATCTCAAAAAGTACCAGAAATGCATGGAGAGTATCATATTAATAGAACTATTTATAATGATGTAAATAAAAGAATTTATTGGCTTGACTATCTATGTTTAGCACCCAAAATGATTAGTTTAGCATTGAAAAATGATGTTAATTCTTTAATGAAATTGAAATCTTTTAAAGGTAATAATACTGTATTAGAAAAAGAATTAGATATATCATACGGAATGGAGAAATTTAAGTTGTTCTGTATGTATCAAGGATTAATGTATGATACTTTAGCTGCTAGATATGATGAAGCAATAAGTAAAATGAAAATTGAAGATAGCAAAAGAGAGGATATAGTTGATTATATCATGTCAGAATATATAAAGAAACAGTACTATTCTAATTATCAATCTGAATTAGCAAAACAAGGGAAAATTGAGATAGAAGTATTAACAAAAACTTTAGTTGATTCTTTAGTAGCTGTAGGATCACTTGATGAATTCAAAAATCTATTAAGTAATGGAATTAATAAAAATCATGTTTCTGTTGCTATATCTGATACATATAAACCAGGTTTCGAAGAATTGAAAGCAAAAATATTCGATCCAAGTGTAGCATGCCCAGAAAGAAGTAGCAAAGTTAGAGTTTTAGTAATGGGACAAGATAATGGAACAATTGTATATAATAAAGGAAATACTCTAAGAATGCCTTTACCAAATCTAGAACAATTATATAAAAATGCTGGATTGATTAATGATTGGTATTATATTAAATCTGATTATGTTGAAAAATCTATACATTTGTATAGAAGTACTGATAAACCCAACAGACATACTCATTGCAATCCAAAACCTTCCTATTGGGCTTACGGCTACAAGAATCTAGGAAGTTATTTTGCCACAATTAGTAAAGCGGAACAGGATGAATACTGCAAAGTACATACCAATTGCTGTGGTATATGGGATGGTAAGCCTTATAAGATGGCATAATTTTTTTATAATAATATTTAATTAAAATAAAATAAAAAATTAACTTTGATAACAACATTCATCCAATTTAATAGATCTACTACATAAACAACATTCTTTTCTATTATATTTAACATAATATTGTAAAAAACAATCTAAACAAAAAGTATGATTACATGATGTTAAAAAAAATTATAATTATCAGACAAACAAATAATACATTTATTATCTTTATATTTTTGATTATCTGCAAAATATACTTTAATTATATTCATTTTTTCTATTAATTTATCATACTCTTTCCTTTCATATAAATGATCCAATTCATTTTTTATCTTCCAACTTTTTATATTATCATAATCATCGTATTCTACAAAATAATCACTACATAATTCAGTTAATATCTTTAATGCTTTTATATTTTTATTATAACATGCAATTTTAAATATAAAATCATTATATTTCCGAATATTATATTTTTTATTAAATAAATATATCCATTTAATAAATTCTAAATTACCATAATAACATAAAAATAAAAAATATCCATATTTTATGTGCTTTTTATCAGAGGAATATAATAAATTACCAATATCAGAATAACAATAAGAATTAAAAAATAAATAATCATCATAATTATTTTTATTTATTATTAGCGATAATGTTGTATATAGCAAGATAGATGTATTAAAATTTTTATTTTTGCATGTATATATAAAACTTCTAATTATTGTATTTAAATCAAAATAACAATAGGGTATTAAATAATTATTTAACCAATTAATTATATTTTCTTTATTTTCTGCACATGCAATTATATAACCAAAATTATTTACTATATTTGTTTCTGATGGTGATAAAATTAAAAAAGTATCGTTATAAAATTTTTCTGCTTCAATTAAATTTCCATTTTTACAAGCTATTATAAATTTTTCTATATTTACCTTAGTTTTACTATAATCTGAATATATATATTTTGGTATTTCATTTTGATAGTCTTCATTATTGGACATATTAATATTATTAAATTGAATTATTGATAATATATTAAATTTATAATAAGAGATTAATAATAAATCATTAATTCAATTTTTTATTAACTAATTTTCTAACTTTTTTTTAGCAACAAGTTTTTTAGTTTTCATAACTTTATCTTTACCAGTTAAACATACTCTTTTTACACTTTCAGTAACATCTTTCATTTTCTTTTTGTCTTCATTTTCAAAAGATGCAAAATAATTATCAAATTTATAGCTCTTTGTATCATCTTTATCTAATCTTTTATTATATAATATATTTGTTTTATCCGATATTATTTGTTCTATTACTATGTTCTTATCTTTGCATTCCCATTCGTTTTCATTATTATAAACATATATATCATTGCAATCTGCTCTAGATAATAGAATATTATGGTTTTCCGGTTTATCATCATTAAAATGTATTTTCTTTACAAATGTTGGAACTGATCCGTATCCTAAAGATAGTAATCTATTATAATCCTGATCAGTTATATGACTTAAGTCCTCTTTTCTGTATGGATTGAGTTTTATTGTATTATTATTTTGTATATTTGCTGTTTGTTGTATATTATTAATTGTTGATGGTAATTTATTTGAATTTTCTGTTATTAATTTATTAATAATCTCTTTTAAATCATCAATACTTTTTTGTAATAATATTTTCTCAGAAGCTATTTTTTCATTTTCTAATTGAAGTTCTATAATTTTTTCATTTGTTTCATGTTTAATAATAGTACATTTATTTTTTCTATTAATATGTTTATCATAAGTTGATTTTTTATTAAATACTTTTTTACATCTTTTACAATCATATTCAACCATTATAATTTATAATAAGAAATTTTTATTTATAAATAAAACGAATATTAAATATAATCGTTGCCATATTTTTATCATTCTATAACTTTTTTATAGCATCTTTTTTGTACTTTTATTCCAAATATTTTATTTATTACTTTTATATAAGCTTTTATTAAAAGATAATTGAAAGATGCTCTATTTAATTACATATATCTTTTTTTATGAGAATCCTTAAATTTATTATATATTATTACTTTTTATTATATATAGGTTTTTATGAAGAAAAATAAAGATTATATAAATATTGTATTATTTGTTACTTTTTAATATTAAATAATTTATATTTTTACTAGAGTATTTAAATAGATGCTTTAAATAGTTATATATATACCTTTTA
>Ga0208088_1000072_pt1 | contig 16280 bp, 9 predicted proteins | sample LakMenEpi02Apr12_FD_150661 | JGI IMG/M metagenome (GOLD analysis project Ga0208088, IMG submission 150661) | Freshwater microbial communities from Lake Mendota, WI - 02APR2012 deep hole epilimnion (SPAdes) | ecosystem: Environmental > Aquatic > Freshwater > Lake > Epilimnion/Euphotic zone ...
TTTTCATTAGTAAAAAAGTTCAATTTTTATTACTATTTTACTGTTTAATTTGGACATTTAATACTTTTATTCAAAATTTTATTATAAATTTTGAATAAAATACTAAAACCAATATTAAATCTGTAAAAATAGGATATTTCTAGCCCAGATGCAATTCGTAAATTTTTTGATGGTATTGATATGATTGATATGACATTTAAATATGTTGTAGCATATATTAATAATTTGCTCTATACTAAGACTAATCCTTATTTTTTACATATTAATGGATCTGGAGGTGGATGTGAAGGTTGATTTGCCTCATCAGTATATCTTTATAGAAATCGTGGAAAAAAAGTTTATCAATAGATTTATTGGTCTATTCTGTTGATATATTATTTTTGTTATTAAAATGAAAAAATATTATGGTAATGTATCTCCAGAATTATAAGGTAATGATGGCATGTCTACAATATCTCCTATAAATATATAATCACCCCCTGTATTTCTTCCATCAACAGGAAACATTGGAATATTTTTTTTATAATCAAATATTTTATTTATAAAATAGCCGGGACATACATATGTAAAATCAAGTCCATAAATTGTCATAGTGTTTATTTTTGAAGGAACTATATGTATAATTGCCTTTCTAATTTGAGGTAAAAAAGGTTTCGAAGATTTATCTGTATATTTATAAACAAAATAATAAACTGTATATATTTCGGAATTATATTTGCATCTAATATCAATACTATAAATATTTCCTATAACTTTATAATATTCTACTCCAAAAATTTTTTTAGATATTATTTTTTGATATGTAGTTGGTATATATTCAAAATATTTTAAAAAAAAATTTTCCATTGCTGAATATACCTTCTTAAAAAAAATTATTAAATCTGAACCAGTATCCGCTTTATAAACTTGATTACTAGTTAATGATTTTCGTAATTCTATTATTATTTGAAATAATTCTTTGGAATCATATGTATTTAAAAATTCAAAACACGCAGAATAATCATTAAACATATCGCATTTATCACGAGATCGTGGAAATAAATTAGGATATACATCATTAAATAATTTAAATATAATATTTGTCGATATATATTTTACTGTTGTTAATCTATCTAATAATAATGCTTCTGTTATTGTTGATTTTTTTTTACATATTTTTGATAATGGTTTAGGGTCTAATGTACTATATTTTAATTGTTGATCAAAAATAAATCTTTGTAATTTAAAATTTATAACTGTCGATGTTGTATAATTATAACCTTTATCTAATACATCATAATCATCACTTACAAAACAATATCTCCAAAATCCTTCACTTATAGATAAATAATAACTATTAACATAAATTTCATTTGTAATATAATTATGACCATGAATTACTACAAATTCTCTACCAGGAAAATCATTTATAAAATATTCTATTGAAAATATTAAATTTTCAGCTGGAAATACTATTGCATTTATATATTCTTCCTTATAATTTTTAGGATCTATTATTTTTTTTCCATCTATTTCATAATATCCAGATCCCTTCGGTTTTGGCATATTTTTATTTATTGTCATTATGTATTCTGATCCTGTTACAAAAAGTTGTGTAACTGTATATAATGGAACTATACTTGGTTCTACATGTGATTCTACATATGGTTTTATTGTATATTTAAAATCACTTTTTATCGTATTATGTGCATCTTTCGTAGCTTCTAAATTTAGTCTTATTATTTTTATTCTACAATCAACTCGTTCTTCATGAGAATCACTATAACATCGTGATGATGTACGCGGATCTTTAACATATACTATATAACTATTTGTTACCAAAGATAAAACTTCTATAAATCCATTATAATCATATAAATTTTTTTCATCTTCATTTTTATAACTATTATATTTTGAACTTTGTTTTGACAATTCTAAATAGTCTTCAGAAAGATTAATTAGTTTATTAAAATCAGCATTACTAATATTTGGTTCAATTTTTTCAGAGTTTTCACGAAATATTGTTATTGTAAGTCCATATTTTTTATCATATAATTCTATATTTGGTTTTGAAAAACCACCTCCCATATATTATTAATTAATATAAAAAACAGTAAAAATAATAAAAAATTGATATTTCATTTATCTATTATCTACTATAAAAAACTATATATATAACTATCAAAATGTCTGGAAATATTGTATCTGATCTTATCAATACTCTCACCGCTCCTAAAACAAAGGAAGATGTTCCTGATGATCTTAAATGTCCTATTACATACGGTTATATGGAGGATGCTATTACTTTGCCATGCTGTGGTAGAGCCATATCAAGACAGCCTCTAAAAGATTGTTTTCATGATAAATGTGTAATTTGTAATGCTGATTTATCTCATGTAGATCTTGATAAAATTCCCACTTCTAAAAATATTATGTATCTTATTGAACAACATAAACAGGGTATTCTTAGAACTGAATTAGATAGTGACGATGATGTTGATTCTATTCCTGATACAAATGATAAAATCCAAGCAAAAATTAAATATATGATTGTTAATAATAAAATTATTGGTCAACTAGAATTGGTAACTGATAAGGAGGATTTTAAAACTCTCCTATGTGTTTGTGTTGATAAATCAGGAAGTATGTCGGGTGCACCTATTAACCAAGTTAAATACAGTTTAATTAGGGTTTTGGATAAACTTTATAACGGATTTGGAAAAAATATTGTTGCAAATATCATACCATATGCAGATACCGCTTCTATTATACCAATTGATATTACTAAACCTATGTCACATTATGTAAGTCAGGTAAATGATATTGATAAGATGATGGGAGGAACAAATTTTCTTGACGCTTATAAAAAAATATTGGAAATTATTAAAGATAATAAAGACACTACTAATATTACATCGCTTACTATTCTTTTTCTAACAGATGGATGTGGAAATGCCTCTTCTCCTGAAGCTGTTGCATTGTTCAAAAAGCAGATTACCGATTTATGGGATAAGCATTTTGTATTGCATTCTATAGGCTTTTGTGGATCACATGATTATACTTTTTTGAATAATTTAAGAATGATTGGTACAGAAGAGGGCTCTTTTAGATTTGCAGATCCAAATGAGGATACTGATGCACTTTCACATAAGGTAAATGGTGTTTTGGATGTTGTAATGACCACACAATCCATCCCGATCAAACTTGTTGAGACTGATAAATCTATACCACTTCTAACTAAAAATTCTAATGACGGAAAATATTGGGTTAATCTTACAGGAAAGGATCTATCTGCTAAATATGAATATAAACTTGTTACAGATGATAAAGAGGAGATTGTTTCCCCTTCTATTGAAATTTATGATCCTGGCGATGAAGGTGATAATAATAAACTTGTAAATCAATGGTATTCCTATCTAATTGATCAAATTGCAAATGAATTAACTGATCTTAATACTTCTAAAGATGAACCTATTGTAAAAGATATTCATTTTGAAATCCTAATGAGACGATCTAGAGCAATTCTAATCCATCTTGATTCAACTTCACAAAATGCAACTAGATTGAATAATCTCATCGAAACTATTACTATTATGAAATCTGGTGGCGTTATTGATGCTAAAAAACTAAATGATATGAAGTTTGAAGGTAAATTCGGTGGTGCTGCTGCAAAACAGGGAAATGCATATCATAATGATTTATATCAACCTGGTCTTCTAGCTGCTTATAATCTATCTCAACGTGTTGTTAAATCCTATTGGGCAACTATTCCTAAACTGACAAGAAAGCGTTGTTTCGGTAAGAATGGTATATTCAGAGAATTGGGATTAACAAAGACCGATTTAGTTTGTGAGACTTTAAAAACTCTACCTAAAGATATTCTAGCTACAAAGGATGAATATGATTCTGATCTTCTACTTGTTGCTTCTTCAATTGGAAGATTTAAGATTGTTGAAACTCTTTTGAATCTAAACTATTTTAATATTAATAGTAAAAATAAAGAAGGTTATTCACCTCTTGATTTAGCCATTCTATACGGCTATTCAAATACTACAAAACTTTTATTGGATCATGGTGCTACATTTATAAAGGATGTTACAACACTATTTAATAGTTGTATTTCAAATAAGTTTTATAGAACTGCAAAAGTCCTATTGAACAAAAATCTTGTTACTATTACTGATAATATGATTAATAACTGTCCTAATAATGATGGTGTTGTGTGGTTGTCTAACAATTCACAAAAGGAAATTACACTAGAAAATGCTATACTGAAAGGAATGGCTGATAAAGTGGAAGAAATTATTAAATCAGTTAAGACGGAAAAATTCAGTTTGAAACCATTTTTAGAAATATTTAAGAAGGCTTCTTCAGATCATGTTATTATTATTGATCTATTAATGAAAAATGATCTCATTGATATTAATGAAATTATTAAAGTAAAGGATGAGGTTGATGGTGAAGATGAAATTGTTTTCCCTCTCTTTTTAGTTTGTGAAAAGGGTCAATACTCTATGTTCAAATGTATTATTGATTTCTGTAAGGCTACAATTAATCAGCAGAATCTGAAAGGAACAAACCCTTTATGGATTGCATCATGTAATAGGCATGTTGATATTGTTTCTGAATTATTGGGTAAAGGGGTTGATCCAAATATAACAAACTTTAAAGGTGATGCACCACTTATTACAGCATGTCAAAAATCAAGTCCTATTATTGTACAAATGCTTCTAGAATCCGGTGCTAGTCTCAAAGCTTATAATAAAAATAGGGATAATGCTGTTTTAATCTGTTGCAGAACAGGTCAATCAGCTATATTGGAAATGCTATTGTCAAAAATCGCAAAAACTGATAAGAGTGAATTAGAAAATATATTAAATTTCTCAGCGCAAATTGATGGATTTGATCCATTGCATAGTGCAGTTGAGCTAGATAAATATGACTGTATAGATGTATGTATTAAATTTGGAGCAAATATTGAAGCAATAACTGCGGATGATAACCCTATTACTTCTGGTGCTACTCCGTTACATTTAGCTTGTTTCTATGGTAGAACAGCTTCTGTTAAGAGACTATATGAATTTAAAGCAAATATGACAGCACAAACAACTGTCGATGGTTATAATTGCCTACATATAGCCATAAAACAAGGTCACAAAAACACTGTACAATATCTATTGTCATTAAAGGAAGGGCGGGATTGTTTAGATATTAAAGATAATTTTGGAAGATTACCATCATATTATGCAAATATAGCAGGAAATGAAGAGATTTATAATGAGTTTATAAATAAATTAGGTCAATTTTTAGAAAAAAGTTTATATATGACACCGGAAATTGAACAAAAATGTTCACAATTATTAATTAATTATGGACAATCATATGGATGCTATGATTATGATGATATAACAAATATGGATATTGAATCTGGTGAAACACTATTAACAAAAGCATTATTAAATGGAAATATGTATTATATTAAAGCTTTATTGGAAATGAAAACTGATTTGTACAAAAAAGACGATTTTGGTATAAGTCCTAGTTTTTGGATTAAATATTTAAATTGTGAAAAAGATTTATCAATTAATATTTTAGATGATGAAACTGATAAAATGATTTATAATGTTATGAAAGTTGCTGAAAAAAATATGCAAAATAAAATGCTTACTAATTTAGGAGGTGGTAAAGCACCTTTATTATTAGATGATACTTCATTTAAAATGCTACCTTTAGTAAAAATGGAAGATGGATTTTGTATGAAAATTAAAGATAGTGTTCTAAAATCATTAAAAAGTCTCAAAAGTGTTAATCATTCTTTGCTGGGGTTTGTTGAAAAATTTAATCAAAACAAAATTATTCCAATCGGAAAACAGAATTTAGAATTTCTATTATATAATGCTAAAATTGCAATGATAAAAAGAATTGCAATAGATGAGAAAGAAATTTTAGAACCTCGACATATTATTGCTTTGTTTCTATATACATCTAATTTGGAAATATTTCAACAGGTAAATAAAATTTTACAAAATTGGTATAACAAAGATAGTAAGATATGGGAACCATTCATTATGTCCCTTTATCAAGGTATAGAACTTTTACCACCATTCATTGGTGAAGTATATAGAGGGGTTAAAATGAGTTATGATCCCAAGTTATTTGCTGTAGGAAATATATTATTATGGGATACTTTTAGTATAGCTACTAAAAATTATTCAAATTGTATTGATTTAATCAATAATAAACTAGGTATGATATTTATAATTAAAAGTAAAAATGGACGACTTATAGATAAATATAGTCAAAATCCAGTAGACGAAGAAGTAATTTTTTTGCCTGAAAGTAGCTTTAAAATAACTAATCATTATATATCAAGTAATATAACTTTAGGACAACGAAATATTCGAGAATCAACATATAAAATGACAAATGAATATATGGATAAAGTTTTATCTGGAAAGGCATCAATTATAATTGAACTAGAAGAAATAGAAGTAATTGAAAAAATGAAAGATATTAAAAAACAAGATATTTTAATTTATTAATTAATTTTTATTATATTTTAAATTAGAAAAATATTGCTCATATTCTTTTATAAATTCTTCCCAAAGTTTATAAATTAATGGATCTTTCATAATATATTTTTTATCTTTATAATTTTTTATTTGTGTACAAATCCATCTTCCTAATTTTTTTATTTGCTGATCTTTATCACGATCTGACGGCTTTTTATTATATTTTTTTATATATAATATAACTTCTATTAAAATATTTTTCCATTCATCCTCATTTGTTAAAAAATATTTTTTATAATCATTTAAAAATATCTCAAATCGTTCACATATATTATTATTATTCATTATTTGTATTTTTTTTTCATAATTAATTAATTGATCACTAATCCAATATCCAAGCTGTTTAATTTCATTATTTAAATCTTTTTGTGATGGTCTTTTATTATATTTTTTTATATATTCTTCTAATTGTATTAATTTATTAAACCATAATTCTTCATTTGATAAAAAATATTGTTTATAATTTATAATAAATTTTTTCCATGCTAATTGTATTTTATCATCTTTCATTGCTTGAATTTTTTTATCATACATATTATTTTGTCTATCCAACCATTTTGCCAAATTATTTATTTCTTTATTTTTACTATGACAAGATGGCCTTTTTTTATATGTATCTATATATATCATTGCTTTTTTTAAATTATTAAACCATTTATCTTCATTTAATAAAAAATATTTATTATAATTTATAATAAATATTTCCCATTTTTCTTTTGTATTTTTATTTATCATATTTTGTTTATTTTTTTTATAATTTTGCAATTGATGATCAATCCAATAAGCCATTTGCTTATTTTTTAAATTATTATCTGATTGCAAAGGTCTTTTTCCATTCTCATCAATATATTTTATTACCTTATTTAACATAGTATCCCACGCATATACACTATCTAATACTATAGTATTAATCTTATCATATACAGCTTTTAAATCTAATTTTATTCCACATTTTACATTATTATTTTCATAATTAATAACTCTAATTGAAAATTTTTTATTTATAATATTATCGTTATTTCTTTCTAAAAAATATTCTTTAATAGCCTGATCATATTCACCCAAATTCTTTATAATTTTAATTAAATTATCAAATTTACCTTCTTTATCTAATTCATTTTCAATAACAGGTATTATAATACTTGCCTTTTTCTTTCCATCATATTTTCTTAAAGCTCTTCCTACACATTGTACAATATCAATTGCAGAATTTCTACTTTCTACAAAACATACTGAATCTATTATTGGTATATTTACACCTTCATTTAAAACTTTTGCACTAGTAAGAACGGATTTGTCATATCTTTTAAAATCTCTTATTAAATCATTTTTTCTTTTTGCTGAATCATTACCATCAATCTGATTTACATCCACTTTTTTATCTACAATATCAATTAATAAACTTTTAAAATCTTTTGAATTCTTAATTGTTGAATGATATGTCAACAAATGATTTATTTCTTTTTTATTAAACATATTGTTTATCATCATAGCTGTAGCCAAATAGTGAAATCCCATTGTATCATTATTAACATTAATTAATTTATTACTTATTTTATATTGTTCTAATTGTTCTGTACTTATACACATTAATAAAACTTCATACTCGCATAATATTCCATTATCTATTGCATCTCTTATATTATAACTAAAATACTGTTTCCCATATATATTTTCATTATCCATACTTACTATTTCAAAATCATTATCATCTTCATTTTTAATTTTTTTTGTATTTCCGTATATTCTAGGTGTTGCAGTTAAAAACAATCTTAAATGTGCTTTTATATTCTCATCATATAATGCAAATTGAAATATTCCATTAGATCCAACAGTTTTATGTGCTTCATCATAAATAATCAAATCAATAGTTTTCTTTTTTAATGCTAATTTTAATTTATCTGATGATTGATATGTTGATATAATAATTACTTTTTCATATTCATTTGTATATTTATTTAATTTAGTTTTTATATTTTTTTCATCAGTAGTAACAAAAATACCATTTGCTTTATAATTATCATCAATATCACAGTCAGAACCTACCAAAATAAACTTAACATCCGGATCTAAACAATATTCTCTAGCCCATTCATTAAATATTTGGCTCAATAAATATAATGATGGAACTAAAATTAAAGTTAAATGATTACCCATTTCTTTATCTAATTTTAAAGCAGAATAAGTTTTGCCAACTCCACATGCCATAATAGCTGTGCCTCTATCATTATCTTCAAAATATTTAATAGATTTTTTAATAAATTGCCGTTGATGGTCCCATAATTCATTTGATTTATAAAATAATTCTTTACCTTTTATTGTATTTCTAATATTATCAAAAAATTCTTTATTTAATGTATCAAAAAAATCTCCATAAATTAAATCTATTTTGTCAGATTTAAGTATCTCTTCATCAATATCAAAAGTATTTGTAATATAAATTCCCTTTTTAAATTCAGCAATACCAAAAGATTGTCCAACAAAAGTAGCTAATTTTCCCCAACTGATTTTTATTTTCGTGTCCAATCTAAATTTGCATTGTATAGGATAAAATTCACCATCAATAGTTTCTAATATTAAATCAATACCTTTATCTTTATCTGATAACTTATTATTACCTTTTATTTTAATTGATATATCATTATATAAATATATATTTTTAGTAATATTAATAAAATTTGGATGTAATAAAAATATATATTTAGTGAGCAATTCAAAAATATCACCCTTTTCTTTATTATCAAAATCTTTTATCTTTTCAGTTAATTCATTAAAAGAATCAACACTTATAATTATGTCATTATATTTATCTAACATATAAGTTTGTATAATATACAAATCTTTAAATATATTATTTTAAAATAATAAACTTTTTTAATACTAAAATCATGTATTATTTTTATATATTTATCATAATATATCAACAATAAACAATAAACAATAAACAATAAGAATAATAAAATAAGTTATTATTAAGAGTAAAAATGGGAAATATCTTGGTAATTATACAAAAACTCCTGTAGATGATGAAATTATATTTTTACCAGGTAGTTATTTCAAGGTTAATGCTTATTATAATGCATCTATTATTGCTCTTGGACAGGCAAATATTCGCAATACTACATTTGTTTGGAAGCCTGAGTATATGCTCAAGGTGATGGATGGTAAATCTTCTATTATTATTGAGGTGGTGGAAGTTGAAGGGAAAGAAAAAATGGAGGATATGAAAGAAAGTAATGTATTGTCATTGGTTTAATTTTTGTTTATAAAAAATTGATTTATTTATATTATACTCATTATAACATTATAACATTATAACATTAAAAAATGGTAAATATTAAATTTATAAAAGCATGTAAAGAAGGAAATTTAAAACAAGCACAAAGTATATACATTAAAAATAAACCAGATATACATGCAAAAGAAGATAAAGCTTTTAGAATTGCATGTTATTATAAAAATATAATAATAGCAAAATGGTTATATAGTTTAAAAGATAAGCCAAATATTCATGTTAAAAATGAATTTGTATTTAGATATGCATGTTTTAGAGGAGATATAGGAGATATAGAAATAGTTAAATGGTTAATTATATTAAAAAATAAATCAGATATACATGTAGAAAATGATAAAGCTTTTAAAAATGCGTATCTTAATGGACATTTAAAAATAGTACAATTATTATTTAATTTAAATATTACAGCCAGTTTTAATTTTATTTGGACTTTATTATATATTGTTACTTTTTATAATATATAAATAAAAAATCATATATCACTTTTTTATATAAATGTATATTATATTCAATAATTATAAAATGCCAAAAATTATATCAAATGATTTAAAAATATCTGTTATTAATTTTTATAATAGTGAATTTTTTAATATTAATAATTTATTTTTGATATTTAATATTTCTAAAAGTTCACTTTATAATTGGTTAAATAATGATATAAATCATTCAACAAATATTAGATCTAAATATAAATCATATATTACTAATGATATTAAAAATTATATTATAATTTATGTTACTAAAAAATTTTCTTTTGAAATGAAAAATTTAAGAAAATCTATTACTAAAATTTTTAATGTTTCAGTTAGTAAATCAAGTGTTTATCGTATTTTAAAAGAAAATAATATTACTAATAAAAAAATTAATCAAAAAATTATCCCTAAAAATACTAATTTAAAAAATAAAACTAAAATATTTCTTAAATATATAAATCAGAATCCTATTGATAAAATTGTCAGTATTGATGAATCTAGTTTCGACACACATATGTCTTCTAGATATGGTTGGTCTAAAAAAGGAATAAGTATTATGAAACGTATTTCTATACCAAAAAGAAAAAGAAAAACTTTAACTCTTGCCGTATCTAATAAAAAAATTATAGGTTATTGTCTAGTTGATGGATCTTCAAATAAAATAATTTTTGAAAAATTTATGAAAGAACAAGTTTTGCCAAAAGTAGATAATAATATTATTTTAATGGATAATGTTAGTTTTCATCATTCGAAATCTGTTGTAGACTGTATTAATTCAACATCTAATAAAATTATTTATAATATTCCTTACAATCCAGATACCAATCCTGTCGAATTTGTATTTTCAATTATAAAGAATTTTGTTAGAAAAAAAGAACCTAATACTTCTACAAATTTAGAAAAATGTATTATTAAATCTTTTAAACTTGTTTCAATTAATAAATTAACAAATATTTTTAATCATTCACTTTCTAAATAATATATAAATTAAAAAAATATAATATCATATTACCGAAGGTATGCAAAAATTTTAAACATATTTTAATATTTAAAAAATATTAAAATACTTAAAGAATAACTAATATTATATTATTATTAATTAGTTTGAAAGATAAACTAAAAAAAGGAAATAAGAATAATTATATAGATGATATATATGATATAGATGATATAATAGAAGAATATATGGAACAAACAAAAGATAGTGGTCAATTAATAGATGAATTTACACAATCTTCAAATAATTATAGCACAATAAAAATTCCATTAATGAAAATATTAAAAAATATAAATTCTGAATTAAATAAAAATAAAATTATGTTAATATTAGACAATACTATTGATCGTGTAAATCAATTAGTTATCCATACATATAATTTTTTAAGATTATTTAATTTAATGACTAATCAAAAAATAAATAATAATTTCATAAAAATTACCCCAGACATAGTAATGATAGTAATGAAAGTTTTTATTAAAGATACTAATAAAGGCAGACAATTATTAGGTGAAAATAAAACATTATATGATTTTTTTATAGATTTTTACGAGAAACAATATAAACCACTTTATGATGGTAATAAAATAGACGGAAAAAATTTATCAGGTATTTTAAACTATATTCAAACTGAAATTGTTACTGCTATTGAAAACAATATAAAATTACATTTTAATGATTATATTAATAGATTTGTTAATAGTTCCTTTAAAAATGAACATAATAATTTATTAAATAATTTAAAAGGCAAAGAAAGAGATGAATTAAAAAATAAATTAGACTATGAACGTCGATTAATAAAGAATGATTTAATGAATTTAACAAAAACAAGAGATCCAAAATATGATGAATGGTTTTATGATTGGAATTATAAAATATTACCATTATTAGATATTGAATATACAAAAAATTATCATTGTTATTTAAAAACAAATCCTCAAGAATTTCTTATATGTATGAAAAGAATGAGTATACAAATAAGTAAATTAGGTTATAATACGTTTCAATACTTTCCACTCAGAACAACAATAATACCAAAATATATACCTTTAGATACGAAGTCTATAATTGAACTTTTTATGGATGATAAAGCTAAATATTTTTCAGATATAGATAAATATAAAGAACAAATATGAAATAAAATGTTTAATCTGAAAAATAAAGTATTTTTTCAAAAAAAATATGTATTTGATTATAAAATATCAACTGATGGATATATAGTATCACTACAATTTATAAATAGGAGAAATATAGATAAAAGAGGACTTAAAAAAGAAAATATAAAAAAAGGACAAGAAAAAGCTAGAGAAGAATACGCAAATTTAGAAAGATCTAAAATAGAAGATTTAAAGAGTAAAAAACAAGAAAAGAATGATCAATTTAAAAGAGATAAAATAGAAAAAACACATGAAATAAAAGAAAAATTTAAGAAATTAAATAAAAAGGAAAAAGAATCTATAATAAATGAAATAAAATTAAAAAAACAAGTAGATTTCCCATATTTAGAAGAATTAACAGAAAGACAAATAGAAAATCTAAAGAAAAAAATTAAAGAATTAAAAGTAGTTTATAATGATTGTGGAAAAAAAGTGCCAGTAAATTTAATGGATGATGAAGGAAATTATTTTAGATATACAAATAAAGAAATATTATATGAAACAAAAAGAATAGAATATTTAATAAAAATACAAAAATATAAAAATGAAAATAATATTTCAAACCAAGAAGCCGAATTATCAGGCTATAAATCAAAATCATGTAATATTGAAGAATTTAAAAAATATATAAAGAAGAAAAATGAAATAAATATAATATTAATTAAAGAATATAAAGAAGAAATTTTTAGGAAATATAAATGGTATGGATTTATAAATAGAGAAAGAAGCGAAGATCGATTAATAGAGAAAATAAAAAAGAAATATGGTAAAGATCTAATAATAATATATGGAGATTGGAGTGTGGGACAACAAATGCGAAATTTTATATCAACACCTAATAATCGATTAAAAAGGAAACTATCAAAAGAATTTACAATTTATATGATAGATGAATATAAAACATCACAAATAAATTATAAAACAGGCAAAAAGAATGAAAATTTATACTTGCCAGATAAAACAGGTACTTTACGAAAAATACATTCTGTTCTAACATATAAAATGGAAAACGGAAGATTAGGATGTATTAATCGAGATAAAAGTGCAACAAAAAGTATGAAATATATAACTAATTATTTTCTTCAAACAAGGGAAAGACCTAAAATATATAAAAGAGGGAAAAGAGAAGAAAAAAATAATATAAAAGAAATAAAAAATACGGCTGACCAAAATATAATTACAAATATAAAAGTTCAATGTAAAAAAATATCGAAAAAACAAGTGATAAATAAATAAAAAGAAAGAAGATAAAGAATATAAAAAGAACGAACTTTTAAAATGTCAAACAGTGCCGATGATTCAGACGAACGTTTAGTGAATGTGCTTTAAGATAAAAGACTCACAGTAGCCAAAAGTCCAAATAAAATTAAGGCTGGCTGTAAATAAATAGAAACTATTAAATTTATTTAGCGCTTAATAGAAAAAATAACTTTTCTATTAATAATTTATATAATGTCAGGAGGTATAATTCAATTAGTGGCTGTAGGACAAGAAAATATGTTTCTTACAGACGATCCACAAATTACATTTTTTAAATTAGTATATAGACGTCATACAAATTTTTCAATAGAACAGGTGCCACAAAAATTTACAGAACTTAATCCAGATTTTGGCATGAAAGTATCATGTCCTATATCAAAAAATGGAGATTTAATTAATAATATTGGACTTGTTATTGAATTACCAAAAATAATAGGATTTACTACATCAAATGGAATAGATGAAATAACTTCATTTCAATGGGTCAGAAAAATTGGTTATGCTATAATTAAAAGTGTTGAGATAGAAATAAATGGAAGAACTATTGATAGACATTATGGCGAATGGTTAAGTTTATTATCTGATATGTTTGGTCCAAAAGATAGAGGAATTGATATATTAACAGGAAATGTTCCAGAATTATATAATCCTACAAATGAAAAAAAAGCATATAAATTATATATACCATTACAATTTTGGTTCTGTAAATCAAGTGGATTAGCTCTCCCATTAGTATGTTTAGAATATAGTGATATAAAAATAAATATACATTTTAATGATTTGAATAATTGCCATATTATAAATCCAACTAATTATATTTATTGTGATTCTACTGTGCTTAATTCCGGACTAGTTAACTTTATAGAAGGAGAATATATTGAACAAATAATTAATGGAACCATATGTGCTGGTATTTTTAATTATTATGATATTATAACTACAAAATTATATTATACTGCAATAACACCATCTTTACTTAAAGGTATAACAACTGATACTACAGGAACAGATCAACAAAATCTTTTACAATCACCATCGAGTGTACAATATTTAATAACTGGAAAAACTAGTGGATTTACTGTTATGCCCAGTGCAAATAAAAAATCACTTACACATCAATATAATCCATTGAGAAATATTAAATTAAATAATGCATATTTAATAGTTAATTACATTTTTGTTGATGATGATGAAAGAATTAAAATTGCACAAGCAAAACATGATTATTTAATAGATCAATTATATTTTACTCCAAATATTACTTTAGATGGAGCAAATAGAACTGTAAAAATAATTGCCGATCAACCAACTGAATTTATGACTTGGATAGTACAAATGTCATATATTTATAAATCATTAGATTATTATAATTATACAGATAGTTATATAAGAAAAATATCAAATTCTGAATATCCCGATGTTAAAATTGGTGATGTTATTGGTAACTCAATTATATTAAAACAAACTATAGACTTAAATAGTACATCTAGATTATCACACAGAGATGCTGATTATTTTTATAATATACAAAATTATCAGTATGGTAACCATGCTATAACTCCAAAAACAAATACATATTCATTTGCATTATTTCCAAATTCAATGCAACCATCTGGTACATGTAATATGTCTCAGATGACTAAAACAGAAATAGTATTAAATTTATCTCCATTAATAAATACATCAAATACTGTTATTTTTAGGTGTTATTGTCAAGCTAAAAATATATTAAGAATTCAAAATGGATTGGCTGCTCTTGTATTTGTATCAAATGGAAATGATGGACAATAAATAAATTAATAGGTAAATGCTGGAGCTATAAATCCACTCATTACTCTTAATATTTCCGTTGAACATGCCCACATTTGTAATTCTAATTCTAAATTATGTAAATTCATATATTCTATAAATTTTGAATTTAGTGTAAATGATAATTCTAGCTGTGGTACATATGTTAAATTTGCACTACCACTCGGTTGTATTAATTGTGGTAATAATGCAAATGAATATAAATATTGTCCATTATCTAATGATCCTAAACATCTTGCATATGGTTGTATTGATTTATAAAATTCTTCATCATGATATTCTTCTCTATCTCTTCCATCAAATAAAATTTTCATTTTATCTACAATTTTCATATTAGTTGTTGTTGGTAAATTATTATCCCAAACTATTTTAGTATTAGTTATTGTTGGTAAATTATCATCCCAAACTACTTTAGGATCTATTATATTTGCTTTTCCTGTCATACCTATATTTGGTGATGTATCATTATTTGGTATTACATATCCACATCTATTCCAATTTATTATATTGTCCGATGATAATGGATTTGATTTATTTACTGCTCTAATTGTCCATAATAAATATTTTGTTGGATTATTAAAAAACAAATATTGTTTTATAGTTGAACTATTTACAATTATATAATCTTCAGTAACTTTTTTGTTTATAATTTTATATTTTCTATAAGTATATAATTCACTACATTTTCCATAAGTATATAATCCACTATATTTAAAATTATTTATTAAATATTCTAAC
>Ga0208088_1000074_pt1 | contig 15848 bp, 17 predicted proteins | sample LakMenEpi02Apr12_FD_150661 | JGI IMG/M metagenome (GOLD analysis project Ga0208088, IMG submission 150661) | Freshwater microbial communities from Lake Mendota, WI - 02APR2012 deep hole epilimnion (SPAdes) | ecosystem: Environmental > Aquatic > Freshwater > Lake > Epilimnion/Euphotic zone ...
TATTATTCTATTATTATTCTATTATTATTCTATTATTATTCTATTATTATTCTATTATTATTCTATTATTATTCTATTATTATTCTATTATTATTCTACTTAAAGAAATAATAATAATATTATTATTATATCAAACATTTATTACAAATGCAATCGGAAAACACAAAAGAAACATCAACAAGTTTTATTTACAATTTTTTTATTGAAAATATGTTTAAAAACTTAGAAAAAACTATAGAAGAAAAAGAAAAACAAAATAGTCAAATGAATAAATTAAATGAATCTATTAATTTATCTTTTGAAAAAACTTTAACTGATAATAGAATTTATTAGTTAAATATTTTTAATTTCTTTATTTTTAGCAATCGTAATATTTAAATAAATATTTGGATTAATTATTTTTTATCAATTCTTCCTGATTTTCCAATTCTAAATTCATCAAAATCATTTATATTATTTCCTCCTCTATTATTTAAATTAAACATACTTTGACACATAAATGTTTTTGTTTCATCCATACCATTACCCCCTCTATTTCTTATCATAATATCATCTTCAAATATGTTTTGTGCCATTAATGTAATTATATTATCATTATACATTCGTTGTGCCATTTTTGTTTTCATTTGTGGTCTAATAAAATCTTGTTCCATTCTTGTTCTTAATTGCGATGGTTTAATAAAATTTTGTTCCATTTCAGTCATTATAACCGGTTCATATGTTGGTTGAATAGGTTTAATTGGCCTATTTAATATTTGCACAACATCTTCTGTACAATCAAGACATAAATCATATTCATTATATCCTATACAACATTTTAAATTTGTTCGTTTACATCTATCACATGTTATATTTGCATCACTTTTATTATAATGTGTCCAAGCTGGAAAATAAAAATTTCCATTTTTTATTATTTGTTCAAAATTTACCATTATAATTATATATTTTATTTTTTATTATATATTTCAAACGCTAAAATTGAAATTATATTTCTCTACATAAAGGATCGTTATTATAATTTTATCATAAATATGGGATTAGATGAACAGAAAGATATAAAACCTTTTACTCTTCAAGATATTAAAAATAGAGATTTAGTAATACAAATGTTAAAATATGAGGATACAATTATTCATGGAACTGTTGCAAAAGATATTTATGAAAATGAATTATATAAACCTAGAAAATCGTTGACACCCGAATTTACTATACATAGATTAGTTTTAGATAAATTTAATTTTGATACCATTGATGATTCTATTCTGAATTACAGAAAAATTTTTGTCAATTATTATACATCTCCGGATGATTATGATAAAGATGTTATATCATCTGTAACTTATATGAGAGAAAATAAATTATTATATTATAAGCAACCTATTATTAATGTTGGTGATAAAATTCCTGATACAAACTTATATCATTTAGATGGTAAAACTATAACTACTCTTTATGAACAGATTGGTAATAATTTTGATCATCTATTAGTTGGTGCATTTTCAAATTCTTGACCCCCATTTTTGGCAAGAAAGAAATACCTTTTCTCTCTTGCTGATCGGATGGAACAAAAAAAAATAAAAATGATTTTGGTGCAAATAGATGAAGCTCATTCAACAGCTTGGCCTTTGGGATTGCCTAATCCTGTACAACCTCAAAAAAGTTTTGAAGAAAGAGTAAAAAGAGCAAATACATTCGTTAAAAATGATTCACCACCATTTCCAGTTCTTATTGATACATGGGAAAATGAATTCCAAGAAAAATTTAGAGCTTGGCCTGACAAATTCTATTGTATTAATAAAGAATATATAGTTTTAGCAAAATCTACTTATGGTCAAACGGAAGATGCGTTAATAGATATTGATTGTACAAAAATAATAGAAATGTTATTAGAATAAATAGAATAAAATAAATTAACATTTTTATTGAATGACTTGGTTCTATACAAAAACTATAATAGTTTTTTAGAATCAATGAGAAATGAAAATTTTAATTATTTTTATTCATCATAAGATATTTTGTTGTTTAATTTGGACCTTTAATACGCAAAAATAGGGAATTTTTAATTTAGAATCTTTTCACTAGTGAAAAAGATTGAAGAGTCTAAATTAAACAGTCCATATATATTTAGTAAAATCTAGAGGTGGATAATTTATACATTTTAAATTTGTACCAATTATATTGTCTCTTTGAGAAATACTTATACTACCTTCTACTATTTCATGTTTATAATAAAATTTTTTATTTAATTTTATAAATTCTATTGAATTAGAATCTAAATATGCTATACCATTATATATTTTTTCTCTTAATTCGGTCATATCTTTTCCAGATTTTGATTTAATAATTTCACTAATTGTATTACTTGGCATTTCGAAAGTTTTAGCCTCATCAGCTATAGAAGGAAATTCAATTCTTCCCAATATATATTCTTTTTTAGTAGAAGAATTGATATAAAAAAATGCAAAACTATAGTTATTTGCACTATTATTATTACCTTGATTTGCTTCAATTTTTGAAACATCTAAATTTATATGTAATGTATATTTGTCTCTAAATATTGTTGGATTAAATAATTGTGGTGCATGTCCAAAAATATTATATGATATTTTAGTTTCTCCTTGTTGTGCATATATTTTATCACTTTTTAAAATATCTTTATATAACCAAGAAAAATACCCACCCATTTGTAAATTGATATCTTCTCTTTCATTTGTTTGAATTGCTTGTCCCCATACAACTGGTGAATTTGTTGAAGAAGCACCATAAATATTATCATATGTTGTTCCAGCTGTTAATTGTACAAATTTATCTATTCTATCATCTAATAAAAAAGCATATTTATTATTTTTTTTATTATTTATTTGCTGTAATAATTCAATTTTTTCTTCTTCAATATATTTTATTACATTTTTTAAATTATCTGGTTTAAATCCCATATCAATGTTTTTATAATCATATCCAAAAGGATATGTTAAATATTTTTCTGGATTTTTTTTAGTTTTTTGTGGCATTCCAGAATGTGATAATATACCATATTTTTCATCTATTTTAAATACTGCAATTACATGTGATAATTCCAAATATTTATAATATAATCCATTAAATTGTTCTAAATATGAAGGTAATTCTGTCCAATTAAATGACATTGCCATTTGTATAGCACATATTACTTTTGCACTTCTTTCATCTTCTACAAAATTATTTCCTGGTAATATTTCATTTAATTCTTCAATTATAAATTTATATCCCCCAATACCTTTTGTTTTGCGAAACATGCTATCTAATCTTGTATGAAATGGTGTTGAAATATTATTATAATCATTTTCTAATGACTTATTATTTATTATATTATCCCATAATTTTACATTTTGTAGATAATTTGGTATTTTTTTTTCACGAAATTGAAATTTATTATTAGATGTTCTTATAATTAAATCTGCTATACTATTAGTTCCAAACCATGGCAATCCCTCTGGTAAATTCTGTTTTTCTGAATCCTCATAAAATAATTCAATTCCCATTCTAACTTTATTGAAATCTCTATTTCCTCCAATTAATATAACTCTATCCATATAGTTTGTTTTTAATTTAATAAATGATTGTAATAATCTTATAGAATATTTACCATTATCTATTAAATCTCCTAAAAATCCGATTGATACATTATCTTTTAAATCTGTAATTATACCATTACTAAATATAAAATCTTCATTCAATTGTGTATTAATTTCATTATATATTGAATCTTTAAATTTAAATGGAGCACCACTTTCTTCATCGGAAAAAAAATATATGTTATTTCCTGTTAAATCATAATAAGTTTTAGCTCCTCCCTGTTGTATAATATTATTTTTCAATTCACTATATTTTTGTTTATATTTTAAATACTTTTTTTGATAAGCCATTTATATTATTTATAATGTAAAAAAATAATTCATAATTTATTGTTTAATCCAAATTAAACAGTAAAATAAATAGGTATACCTTATATACTATTTAATATAGAATTTTAACCAAAATTAAATACGCAAAATAAGGAATATTTAATTTTTATCAATAAAATAGTAGAAATTATTGAAATTAAAAATACTTACTATTACAATTCAATATATATAGACTATACATATATAAACTAACAATGATTGGATTGTATGGATTTGGTACATTTGGTCAATTTCTATATAAATATCTTAAAGATTTCGGTTTTGACATAATTATAACTTCTATTGAAGAAATTAAACATGATAACTTTATATCTGAAATTGATTTTTTTAATTTAAAAATGGATATAGTAATTTTTTGCAATTCTATTAATAGTTTTGAAGAGGTCATTAGTAAAATTAAAATTATAAATCCCTCTTTCTTTGATGATAAATTAATTGTTGATGTTCTTAGTATAAAGGAATATCCTTTAGAAATCTATAAAAAATATAATATAAATGATAACATACTTCTTACTCATCCAATGTTCGGTCCAAATTCTGTCCAAGAAGGAGAATTATGGAAAAATAAAAAATTTATATATTATCCAGTTAATATAAAATTACATGATAAATATAATTTGTTCATTGAATTTTTAAGTTATACTAATTGTAATATGATATTAATGAAACCGAATGAACATGATAAATATGTTTCAGAATCTCAATTTATAACACATTTTATAGGAAGATCGCTAAATGAATTAGATCTAAAAGATACCCCCTTAAATACAGCAAATTATAATAGTTTATTAAATATTATAAAAAATATTAGCAATGATTCATTAGAATTATTTAAAGGAATGACTTTGAAGAATAAATATACAAAACAAATTATTGATAATATTACCTATTCTATTTTTAAAACTAAAAATTTTCTATATCCTCCTAAAAATGTATATTCTGCTACTAGTATGTTAATGGATAAAATTAAAAAATCTGATAATAAGGATATTATTAATGCTGCTATTGGTGTTCCATCTTGGGGACCGGATACATCTTATGATAATAGTTATTCTCTCTCAGGTGGTAATATAGAATTGAAAAAAGAATTGGTAAAATTTTTTAATGATAAATTAACAATTGATAATATTCTAATAACTCCAGGGGGAAAACCTGCTCTATATGTTGCTATAGCTGGATTTACTAATATTGGTACATCATGGTTATTACCATCCCCTTATTGGGTATCATATCCTGATATGGTAAAATTAGTTAATGGAAATATAATTATTTTAGAAGGAGATGTAAAAAATAATTGGTTGTTTGATTTAAATGAAATAGAATTAAACTATAAAAATGAAAAGGTTAATGGAATTATAATATGTAATCCGAATAATCCAACAGGTATGATATATCCTAGAGAATTTTTAGATAAAATAGTAGAATTAACAAATAAATATAATAAAAAAATAATAATAGATGAAGTATATTTACCTTTAATATCAGCAGACAATCTAGATTATAAAAATTCTTTATATTTTGGAAATGATAATGTTATTGCAGTTTGGAGTTTCTCAAAAGGATGGGGAATACCTGGATGGAGATTAGGTTTTGTATTAGCTAATAGTGATATAATTAAAAAATTAACAGGAATTCAATCCACTATTAATACGTGTCCTTCTACTAGTTCTCAGCAAATTGCTTTAAAATTATTAAAAGATAATTGGTTGCCAATGGATGAATTTAAAAAAATAGATTTATACAAATATAAATTGATTGATTTGTATAGAAAAAAAGGATGGATTGTTCCTGATAATTTAAATACAAGCATGTATCTATTTCCTGTAAATTATGATATTAATATTAATGAATATTGTGATAAATTATTTTCAAAGGGTTTGGCAATTATTAGTGGGGAACCTTTTGGTAATAAACATGCTGTTAGATTAACTGTTTATAATGATGATAAATTAATGGAAAGATATATTGAAATATTAGATGAAAATACATAAAAATATTTATTATTTTTCAAATTTCAATATCGATTTGTTTATTATCATCAATATGTTTATCAATTATATCAACATCAGAAATAGAAATAATTTTATCATTAAACAATATTTTTACAATACCATATTGTATTCTTAATGCTGTTATATATTTAAAAATTAATGTTCCTTTATCATTATTTGAAACTATAGAATAATTACCTTTTGGTAATAAATGATTCCATAAAAACCAATTACTATTTTCTGTTAAGATAGAATCATTTTTTTTTCTAGTAAGACATCCAAATTCAGTTGTATATAATTTAAGTTCATCAGATGTTATCGATGGTGATAAATCATATATAGGTGAGTCATGATCTAATAAATTTAATGATTCAAATTTTATATTTATATCCTGTTCTGTCTTAGGATATATATAAAAAATACTTGATATTGGATATTGTGTTATTATATTATCTGATAATTTAATTTTTTCATATTGATATATAAAATATTCATGTCCAGCCTGTTTAAATTTTTTTGATTCTTGTTCTGAAAGATTTATAATTTCTGTACTATATTTATATTCAAAATTTAATTGATCATTTTCATTATTATTTATTACTAATTTGAAATCACATATAAGAGGAAATCCATTTGTATTAACTTGTATAAGTTTTAAAAGATCGACATGTTTATTGTTTTCTTTATATGGACGATATATTTGATATATTTCATTAAAAGACATATTTAGTAATATAGTTTCACCATAATATATTATAATTTGTCCTTTTTCATTCCAAGGTAAAGTTATAAATAAACTGGTAATAATATCACCACTAATATGAGCTTTCCATATTTTTTCTGCTTTCCCTGAAAATCCTTTAATTATCGAACTAGCTATATTTCTCCTATAAATTGTTGGTATTGGATTTTTTGGTATTATTGATTTCATTTGTGTTATGGTAGGAGAAACTAATAATTTCATAAAATGATCCATATATGTTTTTTCTTCTTCTTCATTTATAATCGGATATGATAATTCTGTTTCCATATTAATTATTAATATCTAATATATCTTTATATCTAAAAAACAAAAAGCATACTTAAATACAATTTCAATAATATGTATTATTATGAATAAAGTTTTTATTAAAGAGATATCAAATGTAAAAGATATATCAACATTATTAAAATATATAGATAAATGGATTCCATGTGATCTTGAAATTGATGGAACTCGTAAAATTGATCTAGAAAAGAGAACTTGTGAAAAATCTAAAACTAGATGGTATACCTCTATAAATTTAACAGATTTAATAGGAACAGATATAGATTTATCTACTATGAAACTAGAAGATGAAGAAATATTAAAATATTCAATTGGATCATTTTTTGTAGATCATATTGATGGTTCAACTTCAGATGACATGGTTGGATCATTATTATATATATTTCCTAGTGATGATTTAGTTGGTGGTGATTTAATAATCAATAATGAAATAAAATCATTAAAAAAACCATATATTGCTTATATTCCAATAGGAATAACACATTCAGTAACTAAAATAGAAAATGGAAATAGAATAGTTTTAAGAGCAAATGTAATTAAATTAGATAATAAATTAAATAAAAATTATGATTCTGATGATACAATAGAATATTATATAAAAAAGGGATTTGATATTGATAGGAAAACTAGAATTGTAAAAAAAACAGGTAAACGTATTCCAACTAAAGAAGAACGTGAAAAAATATCTGGACAAGGAAAAACAAGACATTATGGAAGGTCTATGCGTAATTTAGTATATATGGCTCTTGATTTACCTACATTAAAAAATTGAAACTAAATATTGCTTTAAATTTATTAAATATTAATCAATTAAACAATTAAACAATTAAACAATTAAACAATTAAACAATCATTATATGACAAATTTAATATTTATATTACTTATTCCATTCTATATTTATTTATTAATTAAGTTTAGTATTATTTTATATATCTTTTATATTTCATTTCTATTTTTATTTACTGGACAAAATATGTTTGATCATCCAATACAATTTAATTCCTCATTTTATATAGGGGGATTTTAATTTATAATCTTTAAATCTTTTTCACTAGTGAAAAAGATTTAAAGATTATAAATTAAAAATTCCCTATTTTTACAGATTTATTTTTTAATAAAAATATTAAATGTCCAAATTAAACAGTAAAATAAAATAAAAAATTGAAATTTCAAACATGCTGAATATCATATGTAATTAAAGATATTATATTCACAAAATGGTATTCTCTAGTGTTTTCATTGCACTTGGACTCCTTAATAGTGCTGCACAGGGGTTTGTACTAGTTGATCCTACTCTTACATTTCAGAATGAATTCTCCTTTTCTGTTGCAACTAATATGATTAGCTCTGCATCAGTTGATTATTCTGGAATTGTTCAATCTCATTATGATTCTATTGTACAGATCTATGGAAAGGATGCTACCGATAGAATCATTCAAGAGGTTTCATACATGGCAAAGAATTCTGATTATCGCTCAGAAAAGTGGACTTTGCAGATTGATCGAGATAATGGAGTTCTTGAAGTGTTTGTTCTGATTGCTCATGTCGGATCAGATTCAATTAAGTTCTCTGGTGGTAGGGGTATTATTACTCAACCAATCCCACCTGTTTTTGATACTAAACAAGTTTGTGCAAGAACTGGTAATCGTAAATATGGGATAGCTGGTCCACGAACTGAGGAATGTCACACTATTACTATTGGTAGGGGTCTAAATTCATATGAAATTGATTTGGTACAAAAGAATCTTATGAATTATGCTATATCTGCTGAAAATCAACTCACGGGTCGCATTCAACAGAGGATTACAAATTAATTTTTTTATTTATGAAATCATTAATAAATAAAATTGAATTATTAACATTATACTATCTTCATTACTATATTGCATTTAATATTAATTTGCATATATAAATGGCAATATATAATCTTTTTATTTTTTTTGTAACTATAGTATTATCTAATTGCACAGAAGAAGCTCAGAATCATGAACCAAAATTAGGCAATGTTATTAAAGATGCTGTTTCATCAATTGGTACACCAGGATTAGATACTGTAATTGATATACTTCGTAGTGAAACATCAACAACTATTTCTGATATGCATGAACAAACTGGATTTTATTCGATTACAAATGTTTTTGATGCTGTTTCTGGTGTTATTGATTATGATAAAGTAGGTGAATTGGTTAAATTTTGGTTTGATTCACCTGAATTTAATATGCTTCCTGAATTTAATAAGAATGCAATATCAAGAACCATTCAAGAACTAATGATGTTTAAACTTAATAATAAGAAGAAAATACCATCACAAACAAAGAAATTTGAATTGCAATTTGCTGACGGAAAGGGTAAAATTCTTTTGCTTTTTATTGCATTAACTTCAATTGGAAATAATGAATTGTTAGTGGAAAAATATATTATTACTACAACATTTGAAGTGGCACCACCTTATGTTATTGTAACAGAATCTGATTGTGGGTTTTTGTCATGTGATAGAACCGATAGTATTGTATATATGCCTGCTAGAATTACAGATGAGCATACTGCTACTATTATTAATATGAATATTGGCTTTATGATTGGATTAAGTAATCAAATCAATAAAAATTTGGGTCATTATCGAAAGCATATTGCTCAATAAAAATTGATTTATTAATTTATTGATTATCTTATTAATTTTTAAGATAATATAAACAACACATATAAAATGAAATTTATTATATTCCTATTATCTCTAATAATTGCTATGGGAAAAGATAATTGGAAGAAAACAACTAAAGATAATATAATAGCAGGTATTACATCAGAAGGACTTGATTATGTTGTTAATAAATATCCTCCTAGAAAATCTGTTTTTAAGGATGATCCTATTCTAAAGAAAGCTGAAAAAGTTCCAATTATTGGAACATATATTAATACCGTTAAAAATGCTGTTGTTATGGGCGAAAAACTTGGTGAAGTTATTGGTGATCATATAGTAAAGAAACTAAAGGAAAAGGAAAAGGATAAGAAAAAAAAATCAAAGTAATTTATTTATTTTACTGTTTAATTTGGAAAATTCTCTATAAAAAATTGATTTATAAATAGCTTTATTATATTATAAATATTATACATAAATATACATATGTTCAGAAATATTATACTAATATTAAAAAATCCTGCTATAATTGGTATTATTGGTTATAATACATACAAATTTACAAATTGTTATTATGGTTATGAAAATATACCAGAGAGGAAAATAATATCAGGTAAAGAATTTAAAGAATTGACAAATGGAGAAGTTCAATTAAAAATTCTAAATAAAAATATGAAACATCATGATTTACAATATGTATTGGGTGAAAATGTAATGATAGATCGTTATTCATTTAATTCAGTATCATGTGAATGTGGTCTTCATTTTTCAAATAAAAAAGGTATACGTAATTGGACATCTTTTGGTTGTAAACTTCATAAAGTAACAGTTCCAGATGATGCATATGTTGTATGCTATGATAGGGATGGAAAATGTAAAGCAACTAAATTAATAGTTGAAGAACAAATTGATAATATTGATGATATAAAAAAATCAGGTATAACCTATATATACGATATTATTAGATTTGCAAAACCAGGATCATTTACAATTAATGAATTGTTGCAATATATAAAAAATAAGGAATTGAAATTATATAATATTCCAGATTATTACAAAACTATTAATTTTTATAAAGAAGGAATATTTGAGGAAATAATTGATCCACATATGATACCATGTGAACTATTATCAAATGATATAATAATAAATACTTTAATACAATTAATAAAAAAAACTGATGATGATAATAAATATAATAAACTATCATCAATGCCATCTGAACTATTAATAAATTCTAATTTTATTAATGAATTTGAACAATATAATTCGAAAACTCCAATAAAAGTTCCTAACCAATTAGAAAATTTGTCAGGATCTGATATTAGTTATATATTAGGATTGCAAAAATCTTCGTATTATGAAATATATAACTTACCAATTTCATCTAAATTATATTTATTAAGACGTGGTATTTTAAAAGTAGGTTATAATGATTATGGTATTGATTTAATAAAATATAAACTTGCAGATAAATATTTAAAATGATATCACCCAGAAATACTGAACATTTAGGTATTATTTAATATTTTTTTAATATATTTAATAATCTTGTCATCAGCCATAAAAATATATCCATTTTTTTTATGCCATTCATTATATTTTTTACATTCTTTAATAATATATTCTGAACTAGATATATTATACATTCCATTTGCCACATTTTTCCAATAATTTTTTGAATTATAATTATTAGTATCTCCTTTTAAATCTCGTTGTGCTATTCTCAAATAATATCTTTTTAATAATTCCTCTATCTTAATATCCAATACTATTTTATGATCTGCATTTATTTTATATATTTCTCCATCATAACTGAAATTATCAAGTGATCCAACAAATATTATTATTTTATTTTTATGTTCCATCACAAATTCATTAATCTTATTTTTTATTGTTTTTCTCCATAATATTTTATGATCTTTAGATGTTTTAATTCCTTTTTTTATTTCAGATTCTATCTTTAATAATTGTTTTCCTTCTTTTGTATGATGTTGTATAAATTCATCTGTATCATATACAACAACTTTATTACCATATATAGATTGAAGCTTTTCACCTAATGTTGATTTACCAGATCCTGAAAATCCACTTATATGTATTATCATTATAATATCTATTAAGATTATTAGATATTATTTAAAATTATTTCTTTTTTTTAGTTGATATTTTTAATTTAGGCTTTTCCTCTGATTCACTCGAATTACCTATTTTTTTATTATTTAATAATTTTTTCTCTCTTTCCATTTTAGCTTTTACTCTTGGATCATTTAAAAAATCTTCTGTATTTTCAGAATCTTCTGAAAGTTGTTTTGATTCCTCTAATTTCTTATTTTTTATCTTATCAAATATCGTATTATTTTCTATCTTTGGTGGTTTATATTCTAACTGCTTCTGTTTTTCTATCTTTTGTTTCTGATCTTCTATTAATTTTTTATCCTTATTTACATCTCTATCTAGAAAAAACTTTGGTGCCAATACTCTTATTATCTGATTCTTAATTGATTGTCTATTTTTAAAATCATCTATTAATTTATCCACAATTTTTAATATTGATAATTTTTTCATATAATAATCATTTTCCTCTTCTATTAAACTATGTAAATATCTATCTTCCATATATTTTCTATATTTTACTATAATATTATATACCTCATCTAATAGCGGATCAATTATTGATTCCTTTATAATAACTCCTTTCTTATCATACACCCATTCATCCTTCTGATTAAATGTACTTCTAACTATATAAATTAATCTTGATACATCAGAAGCCCAAAATGTTTGTTCTGCCGGATCATATTTTTTATAGGCTTTAACTACAATATTTGTTATATAATTAATAAAACCTTTATTATCATAAATATGCAATAATCTTTCTGCAATATATTCATCTGCAAAATCCGGCTTCTGTTCTATCCAATATTTAATTTCTTTATCACTCTTAACATCAGCAACAACATAATCAGAATCCATAGGAATTGTAGGCATTATAGAAGTCTTTTTATAACAGAGAGAAACGAAGGTTAATGCATTCATTTTACCTTCCGAATAAGCATGTCTAGCTGATTCAATATTATTATGTTGAACTAGATCAATTTGTACATCTTTTGATTTTAAAAGTTCTTTTTTATGTTCATTAAAAAGTTTTTTTTCTTTCTTTGATTGTTTATGTAGTAATTTATTTTCTGTTTTTTCTTTTATTAGTTTAGATTCCATTTCAGCTCGAATTAATTTAGATTCAATTTGTTTTTTCTCTTCAATTAATACTGTTTTCTCTTCAAGAAATTTAACTTTTTGTTTTAATAATAAATTTTCAATCAGTATTTTATTATCAACATTGGCAATTTCAATATTCTCGATATTTGATTTATTATTTATACATATTTTTTTATTAATATGAGATTTTGATTCATTGTGTCTATTAAAATTTGATAAAAGATCTGTTTTATAATTGCAACATTTACATTTATATCTCATAATTCTATATATAATATTTTTATATAAAAAACTATGTTTTTTAAACACATTCAAAAATATCGAATAAATAATATTATTGTTTAATGTTATACTTTTATTACATTTAATATTGTACATTTTATATACCATGTAACAACTTATTATATACATAAATATATTTGAATATATTATTGTCATAATATATACCTGGTCAAAATTTTTTATATATCATATAATAACTTATATAATATTCGAATAATTTGTATAAAAATTTTATTGTTACGTGATATATAAAAAAAATGACCAGGTATATCATGTAACAATTTAATATATATTCGGTATCGATAAAATTTATATATTGTTTAATGATATCTTTTTTATATTTACAAGGATAACATTTGACAAGAATTAAATTTATATATTTTGATAGGTTGAATATCTTGTCATTGTATATACTTTTTTATAGAAAAACATACGTAAAGTATATACAATGACAAGAATTAATTTTATATAAAAATATTAAAAACATATTCTTGTCATAACCCATACTTTTTAAACTTCTAAAAGTATAACATCTGACAAGAATTCATATCTATTATAAATCTTATAAAAATATATTCTTGTTACATTCTATACTTTTAACCATAAAATGTAATAAGACTCTAAAATATATATCTTATTACATTTCATAAAATGATTTATATTTTTTTATCTATTTAATGTGATCAAAAGTTAATATATATACTATTTAACATGATCACAATATTTATTCAAAATAAAAGTTTCTAATAATTTTAAAATTCAACACACTACCCTCTGTGTGTCTCTCCCTTAATTCTCTATGACTTTTATTTTTTTACTATTTTTGTGATCAATTTATATATCTTATTTATTATATATTATTACTTTTATATATTATCTTATTATAAATATTAATTATCTCTATTAAAAATTATAACTTCAATTATCTCTATTAAAAACTATAACTTCAATTATCTCTATTAAAAATTATAACTTCAATTATCTCTATTAAAAATTATAACTTCAATTATCTCTATTAAAAATTGAATTAATAAATAACAATAAAAAATATATATAAATATATACACCTATAAATAATATGCAAAAAGACTTTGATAATGCAATACTAAATGAAAATTTAGATTATGCTACTAGTTTATATAATATCATATTAAAGGATAATAACTTTGCTACAAAAAGAGAGGAAATATTAAAAAATGCATTTGCGGAAGCAATAATTAGAAATAATTTAAATATTGTAAAATGGTTATATAATTTAGAGCAGAATTCACTAATAATAAAAAATATTTCTGTTTATTTTAAAGTTGCATGTGAAAGAGGTTATTTAGATTTAGCTAAATGGATTTATGAGCAGGAAAATAAAACTGATTTACATTATAATAATGAAGAGGCTTTAAGATTAGCTTGTGGTCATGGTCATTTAGATATTGTTAAATGGTTATTTAGTTTAAATATAAATTATAATAATATTAACAATGCATATACTTTAGCCTGTTATTATGGTTATTTAAATATAGTAAAATACTTATTTACATTAGATAATAAACCTGATATACATGTAGATGAAGATAGGGGTTTTAGAAATGCTTGTTATAATGGACATTTAGAATTAGCAAAGTGGATATTATCATATGATGATAATTATGATAAATTTATAATTATAAGAGCTGATGATGATTTCGCGTTTAAATGGGCATGTAAACATACACATATTAAAGTTGCAAAATGGTTAGCAGAAATATGTAATGATTATAAAATTGACTGTTATGATAATTTTATATATGACTGGAAAATAAAGAGAAAAGTAGTTGAATTGTTCTATTGGTAAGTAAATTAGATATATTTTATATAAATATTGTATTATCATCATCCATTATTTTTTTCCAAATTTATTGTTTTATTTTTATATAAATTTAAACTTTTAATAAGATCCTCTCCATATTTTTTAAATTGTTCAAACTCTAAATCAGTAATTGGTTTAGATAGTTTATTTTTTGTACAATCATTATTTTTATTTAATAATGACATTAAATGATCTATTTTTTTATAAGGATATTTTTTTTGTTCTGTCATGATATAAATTTAGTAATTAATAAATTATATTTATATATTTAGATTATTTAATTCAATATTTTTGAATAACATCTAATTACATTTTCTGCTCTATCATTTTCATAATCATATTCATAATTAAGTTTTTTACATATTTCCTTCCATATATTTAGTTGTATTAATATTTTTTCAAATGATTTTAATGGTATATATTCATTAAATTTTATTTTATTTTTATCACATAATTTATTAGTAATAAACATATAGTCTAATATATTTGTTCTATTTGTATAAAGTTTTTCTATAACTTCATCTACTATTTTATCGATTTTTTTAAATTCTTCTATTATTATTTTTTTATCGGAATCTAAACAGTCCCTATATCTATCTAAAAATTCACAGTAATGATTAATTCTTTTATATTGATATATTTTTTTAGATTTAGTTATTGGTACAATATTATCATTTATATCACTTATTATTATAATATTAGTATCGGTCATTTATATTATTTTTTATGTTTAATTTCTACAGTTTGATTCTTTTTCAATATTTATAAAAAATTAAAAATAATATATATAAATATGTATGTATCTAAAAAAATATATATAAATATGTATGTATCTAAAAAAATATATATAAATATGTATGTATCTAAAAAAATATATATAAA
>Ga0208088_1000075_pt1 | contig 15825 bp, 20 predicted proteins | sample LakMenEpi02Apr12_FD_150661 | JGI IMG/M metagenome (GOLD analysis project Ga0208088, IMG submission 150661) | Freshwater microbial communities from Lake Mendota, WI - 02APR2012 deep hole epilimnion (SPAdes) | ecosystem: Environmental > Aquatic > Freshwater > Lake > Epilimnion/Euphotic zone ...
AGATGACCCTTGCGGATCGGCCTGATCTTTTTGCAGCGGGTGCAGCGCAACTTGCTGACGAACTAGAACGCAGCGTGGGAGCGATGGAAGAATTGAAAAACCCTGCCGCACTCATGCAGGGCACGGCAGGCGCCTTCTCGCAAGTGCTCAAGATCCAAAACGCAAAGGGAGGCGAGAGCGCAGCGGATCGATTGTTAAGGCTACAACAACGGGCAGAAGAAAAAGACACCGCAAGAAATAACTACTTGGCAGCGATCGCAGCAGCGACAGCAAACAACAATGCAATGAACATCGTTCAAGTGTAAAGGAGACACTATGGCAGTCGTGAACACCTACGAAACTTTTGAAGGCCGAACCGGCAGTGATGACAGCAAACGCCAGGTCTCGCTGGTGCGTTCGTTCATCGTGCAGACGAACGATGTGGCCGACGATGTGCCCAACCTCTTCGGTGAGAACCTGCCCGCCATGTTCTCAGTGCATCCAAAATATGATAAAGCCTTCTGTGTCGGTAGGACTGCCTCGCAGATGGAAGACCCGCATTTCTGGAAAATCACTTGCAGTTACAACTCCAACATCGACACCGTGGCACCGAGTTCCACGCCGAGCGCAGCGCAGACGCCCGAGGTAGCGAGCCAGAACAAGGGAGCGAGCCCTGAAGAGAAGGCCAGCGAGGCAAACGAGAACCCGCTGACGAGGCCTACGGACATCGACTTTAGTACGGGCGACAAGGAATGGGTTCTCGACAAAGATTTTAGCACCCCCCGCAAGCCGATGGTGAATGGGAACGGCGAGCGCTTCGACCCTCCGGTGATGTCTCACAAGCCGTTACTCACTATGAAGCTAGAATTTAACAGTGCCACCTTCGTCGCTCTCACATGGATGGCACGGGTCAAGTGCGTCAATGCGGATGCGTTCTCGGGTTTCCCTGCCCGCAGTATGCTCCTCGATAAAGTCACCGCAAAGAGGGTCTATGAGAACGGCGTCAAGTACTGGAGGATCTCGCTTGAATACCTACTAGATAAAGAAAGCTGGGATGCTTTAGTCCTGAATCATAGCTACACCGAATGGAACGGCACCCAACTGATCACGGCTCGAGATGTCGCGGGCAATGTTCTCCCTAATGGTGTAGTCATCATAGGTGACACTGGCATTCCTCTCGATCACGGGGTCTTACCTACTGAGGCGAACGAAGGCTTCCTTCGCTTCCGTATTTACGACGATATTGATTACACTTACCTCACTCCGATCTACAGAAAGATTCTCTAATGTCCAGCGCCTATGGCTTTACCGAAGATAGTGCCAGACGCATCGCCCGAGTGGTGAAGTCGGTCGAGGGCGACACGACCACGCCGACACGGATCGGGCCCATGCTGGGTGGTTCCACGATGTCGGTGGTGAAGGTGACGGCGCTAGGCTCGCCACTCAACACCGGGCAGAGGGTGGACTACCACGCCAGCGCAGACACAATGAATGATATTAATGAGGTCAAGATCAGGGAGATAAGTGGCGCAACCCTCACCGTGGGCGCTCGGTACATGGGGCAATTCTCTGGCTACACCGAAGCAGGGTTGCCCGTGTTTGTGGTGAGTGCCAGTTCGGCCTCTGGTGGTTCCGCAACCATAGAAGTGGTCACCGATGTTATATGCACCCCCACAGGGATTGAAGTGCAAACTGTTCAGTTATCTGGAAAAGACTACGATACCGCAATCATAAGGCAATTCCTTGGGCTATCGGATGTAATACCTGTTTCTTACACAGCGCAACAAAACAGGCTGGTAAAAGTTAATTCGGCTGCCACTGGTTTAGAATTTGGACTTAATGCAGGAACTTTAGAATCTGATATATCATCGATCAAGGCCGATATCGTAATTCTTAAAACCGACATGGTAACGGCAAAAGCAAACATAGTAACCTTACAAGGTCAGATGACTACTGCCACCAGCAATATCGCCACCTTGCAGGGTCAGGTTACTACTCTTCAATTTGATTATGCAGATTTACTTGCTAGGGTAATAGTTCTGGAGGCACCATAATGAAACTTGGAAAAACTACTCGTGATTCTGTTTTTCTAGGAGTCTCTAGCTTTAATACGACAACGGATGGACTTAGTTTTTTTTTCTCTGATAGTACTCGATTAACCTACTCGGCAACGAATGTCCTTAAAGTTTATTTTAATGAATATCCTAGAACGCCTATAGACTATGGCGGTCTTCCTAAAGGGCTGGAAGAAAACACGATTTACTATTTAAAGTTTGGCACTTATACAAGGGTTCATTTGACTCTTTCAGATGCTGTCAGCGATATAAACCATTTTGATTTTACGACAATAAACATGACTGGTTTTGAGAGAGGATACATAACTCCACTAACATACAAATACAGCACATTTCCCTGCATCGAAAAAGCAGCGATTGATGTTGAAGATATGTTTTGTTGCCCACCCTTGCCAGCAATGAATGTAAACATTCCAGAATACATGACGCTAGACACAGGATCAGAAGATGATTCAGGTGATTACTATTTAGCAACTTATCCAGCAATGTATTCAATTGGTATGCTTGCTGGTTCACCAGCAAATCTTGCATACAAAAGCAGAAATAAACCTTTTGAGGCAATTATTAGAACGCAATCTAATATCTATCAGGGGCCAACTACCTATGGAACTTTAGTTGAAGGATATACTTTAGCTTGGGAAATTTATACAGAGGCCGAAATTATTAGTGGTCTTGCAACTGGGAATATAAGATTAAAAGTTTTATGTACAATTTGGGCAAGTACCACAGATAATGGTGGATCACTTGGATTGAAAACTATTCAAGAATATTACTCTGATTGGCAAGATAAAGCAGTTTTTAATTACACAGGAACCTGCACCATTCTAAATAATATGGATGTAGATTTTATGTTTCCTAGTGTTGCAGGTTATTATGCAACCCCAGCAGGCCTACCGATTCCGCACTCGGTTTCAGTTTCACCCAGTAATTCTTTTGTTACCATGCCTAGCACTGTGTATCTGAATATGCCTGATGCTGTTTTTGAGACTCCTGAAGGAAACATACCACTGGGGAACATAGCAGAAACCTTGAATTATAACGCTACACTTGGGGTTTATTATTCAGATCTTAAGAACTACTATTTGATTCCTGGACGCATTGCAATATTTGTAAGAATTTTTCCAAATGTGAATGCACAAAACAAATTCGCACTTGGCAATGATAGTACTGTTGGCGGTTTAACATACCAAACGGCATCAAATTCAATCTACGGATCTTCTCCACAACTTTACTTCACAAATGACATTGAAGAAAGAGGCCCACTGGTTGGAAGTTTATCAAGTGCAGGAGCAGGGTACGGTGGATTATTTTCAGGATTAGCGCATGGAGAAACATTTATAGACAGCAGGGCAAAGGCTATATACACAGCTACAGCAGCAGGTAATCCAATTTTTGACCTTGAGGGCCATGTTATAGGTGTGTCTTTAGTTGGTGGCGCAGGCAGTGGTTATATAACACCTCCAACTGTGGCTATATCTAACTCAAATGCTATTTGTGTAGCGACATTAGGAACGGGTACTCGTGCTGGAATGGTTGACTTTGTGACTGTTACAAATTCAGCAACTAACTTTGGCGACAGGGTGAACTCCAGAGCTTTCTTTTCAGCACCACCACCACCGTATTTTAACCTGACAGAAAAAAACTTCCGAATGGAATTGTTTTATTCGCAGTATAACTCAGCTAGAAAACGGCAATCATCGTTATATTATGACTTTTTTAAAAGCTATTATTATTATATCACATCATTTCACCCAGATGCTTACATCACTAGTCTGACCCCACCACCCTAATAGTGCGAGCGATTTGCATCGCCAACCAAGCCAGATTAACCTCGGTAATATTCTTTTTTTCGGAGGTCATTATGCCAGCAGGAATCTACAACTTCGCGGCAGAACAGGGCGCAACCCTATCCCGTACCATATTGTACACCGACGCTGACGAGGTCGAGACCGATCTGACAGGCTACACCGCAGCGATGCAGGTAAGGCCAACCGCAGCAAGCGCAACCGTAACGCTGGAGCTCACCACCGAAAATACCCGAATCACGCTTGGCGGTGCCGCTGGAACTGTAGATTTACTCGTTGACGCTGCCACGATGGAAGCGATTACGCCTGGTAAATACTTCTACGATCTCGAACTTTATAACGGCTCAACGGTAATCAGACTCATCGAAGGCACCTTCACCGTGAAAGCGGAGGTGACAAGAATATAATGCCAGACATTGTAACCATCAGCGAAACAAATAACATAGTAACCGTTTACGATGGCCGAGGGTTTAAGGGTGAACCCGGCGACTCCTTTGATCAGACTCTAAACACAACGGATGCGGTGGAGTTTGCTGGCCTTGTTAACAACGGCCTGACCTTTCCGACGGCAGACGGCACCGCAGGGCAAGTAATCGAAACAGACGGCGCAGGCGTTCTTACTTTTGTTACGCCTAGCGGTGGTGACTTTCTACCACTCGCTGGCGGCACGATGACAGGCAACATTGTTTTCGATGGAACCAGTGGGCAATTTATCGGCAAGGGAAGCTTCGACACCGCACGAAGCGGCAATTATGGCATCTCAATAGTTTGCTCGGTAGGGTACGAATTTAACTGGCAAGCTGGCTGGCTGGTAACCACCGAGCAAAGCTCGGCAACACCACGGCCCCTTTATCTAGACTCGCTCGCTGGCACTACCTTAAGAGCATGGGATTCTTCAGCGTCAACAGGCACCGAAGTTACGCATTTAGGTATCACTTTCGCAGATACCACAGTACAGACTACAGCGTACACCGGAGGGGCAGGCGTTTCTTCGCTCACCGCAGGGACTGGAATTTCCTTAGATGTTACCACCGGCGACATTACCGTAACGAACTCAGAGCCAGACCAGACCGTAGTTTTGACCGATGGAACAGGGATTACGGTTACTGGAACTTATCCATCGTTCACGATTACCTCTAGCATTACGCAATACACCGACACCGATGCTAGACTTGCGCTCTCCGCAGGCACTGGTATCAGCTACGACAACACCACCGGAATCGTGACTAATGATAATCCAGATCAGACGGTAACGCTCACGGATGGAACAGGGATTACGGTTACTGGCACTTATCCTTCATTCACGATTACCTCTAGCGTCACACAATACGCAGACACAGACGCAAGGCTTGCACTCTCGGCTGGCACCGGCATAAGCTACGACAATACCACCGGAATCATTACCAATGATAATCCAGATCAGACGGTTACGCTTACGGATGGCACTGGCATTACGATCACTGGCACTTACCCTTCGTTTACGATTGCTTACAGTGGAGCAGGCGGAGGCTCTGGAACAGTTACCACCGCAAGCGTAGTAAGCGCAAACGGCTTTGCAGGCAGTGTGGCAACGGACACCACCACCCCAGCGATAACAATTTCAACTAGCATCACAGGTCTTTTAATCGGCGACGGCACCGCTATCGCAGCAGCAACCGCAGGCACTGATTATGTTATTCCTTCTGGATCAATCACCGGCTCGGCAGCATCCTTATCTGCCACGCTCGACGTGGCATCTGGTGGCACCGGCTTGGCAACTTTAACGGCTGATAATGTAATCCTTGGCAACGGCACTTCTTCACCTACTTTCGTTGCGCCTTCTACTTCTGGCAATGTCCTCACCAGCAACGGCACAACTTGGCAGAGTGTCGCACCGGCAGGCGGCGGATCTGGAACCGTTACGAGCGCAAGCGTAGTATCAGCAAACGGCTTTGGCGGTACTGTCGCAACAGATACGACCACGCCAGCGATTACTATCTCGACTTCCATCACCGGAGTGTTGAAGGGGAATGGCACCGCACTAAGTGCAGCCACCGCAGGAACGGATTATGTAGCACCAGCAGGCGCACTTGGAACACCTTCCAGCGGTACGCTCACCAGTTGCACCGGCTTGCCTATATCGACAGGCGTAAGCGGCCTTGGTACAAGCGTTGCCGCATTCCTTGCAACTCCAAGCTCGGCCAATCTAAAGACCGCCATCACGGATGAAACCGGAACTGGAGGAAGTTTAGTTTTCGCCACCTCGCCAGCGTTGACCACGCCAACCGTCACCGGACTTAACGAAACGAAAACCGCACCGACAATTTCCTCTGGTGTGTTAGCGTTAAATTGTGCTTTAGGCAATGTGTTTCATGTAAGTTTAAATGCAGCAATTACTAGCTTGACCTTCTCGAATATACCGTCTTCTGGCACCGCTTACGGCTTAACTTTAGCATTTACCGCAGATGGCACCGCAAGGGCTGTTACATGGCCTGCCGCTGTAAAGTGGTCAGGTGGTACGGCGCCAACGCTGACCAGCACTAACGCAAAAGTGGACATCTTTGTGTTAACGACTTGGGATGCCGGTACAACTTGGTATGCCATGACTGGAGGCCAGAACTTCTGATGCCAATTTCTAGACGAATAATGGGTGTTAGCAGAGCTGTTGCAGGAGGAACAGGCATTCGAGCTATTTTCGGCTATGGCTTTACCAGCGCTGCAGTATCCTTGACAAATTTAGTTTCATCGTCCGGTGTGGTCTCTGCCGATACCGCAGGCGTTGGAAGTTCTAGATTCAATCTAGCCGCCGCAGGATACGGAACCGATAAAGCTATATTTGGCTACGGATTTACCAGCGCTGCAGTATCCTTGACAAATTTAGTTTCATCGTCCGGTGTGGTCTCTGCCGATACCGCAGGCGTTGGAAGTTCTAGGCAAACCCCTGGAGCCGCAAGATACGGAACCGACAAAGCTTTATTCGGCTACGGAATTGGTTATTCCGTGACGAACAAAATTTCTAATACCGGCGTGGTTTCTACCGATACCACAGGCGTTGGAACCGCTAGGGGACAACTAGCAGCCGCAGCTTACGGCGGTGACAAAGCTATATTTGGATATGGGCAAGGCCCAACAGCCGTGACGAACAAAATTTCTAATACTGGTGTGGCTTCTGCCAATACCGCAGGCGTTGGAACCGCTAGAAATAAACTAGCCGCCGCAGGATACGGCGGTGACAAAGCTATATTTGGCTACGGATTTAGCGCATCCATGACAAATTTAGTCTCTAATACCGGCGTGGTTTCTACCGATACCACAGGCGTTGGAACCGCTAGGGGAGACTTAGCCGCCGCAGGATACGGAACCGATAAAGCTTTATTCGGCTACGGGTTCGGTTCAAACAAGACAAATTTAGTCTCTAATACCGGTGTGGTCTCTACCGATGGCGCAGCCGTTGGAACCGCCAGAGGACAACTTGCGGCCGCCTCCTACGGAATATAACCAATGCCATCAAAACTAAACTCGGAATTTAACTATCGTACTCAGGTGATCGGTGAGACACCTTGGGAGAAAATCAAAACTCTCCTAGGCTTCTTGGAAGGCCGACATCGAGCAAAAGCATTAGAGGAAGTAGGCGCTAAAAAGTTTGCAGCAAAGAAGGCCAAGCTTGAACACCTACGAAAGACTACCAACCTGGAGCATGAAACCTTGGAACTAGAGGCCGAGATTTTAGAACTAGATTCCGTTCAAGAAAGCCAAAGGCAATGCTACATCTTGAACCATCAAGAGATAGCCATCCTAGAAAAACTCTTGGCCGAACTTTACGAGATCGCAGAACCAACAAGGATTGAAGGCTACACAGACGAACAGATGTTTGAGTACAACGCACCAAACGAATTTGCGGTATGGGTGGCGAAAGAAATTCACGCAGAGATTCTGGCTCAAGGGCATCCTTCACCAGCGAAAATAAGAAACGCTATGTCCTGTCCAGAGGCATGGGCCGCACTGCAAGAGATCGGACTAGTGCCAGAAGGTACACCGATTCTAGGCAATAACGATCCTTCCAACATTCAATTGATACCCAAGAACCATCAAGGAGAGATATGCCTAATTACGCAAAAATAAACGGTGACACAGTAATCGAGTTTCCATCCTATCCACAGCGTGACCATCCGCAGACTAGCTTTGCCGATGGCTGGGCTGGTGGCGATGTGGAAGGCTCAACTTATGTCCTAGTGGAAATAGAGGACACACCGCCAACCGACTACCTGACACAAGACACGGAAGTCGAGGCACCAAAAAAGGTGGCTGGTAAATGGAAGGTGAAAACCAAAGTCAAAGATATTTCGCTAGAGGAAAAAGCGAAACGCAAAGCGGATAAGCAGCAGCGTGACGCAGACCAAGAAGATAACTTTCTGACCAAAGCAGAAATCAAAGCAATACGAAAATTACTCAAGGCGCAGTAACCCGAAAGGCCCACGATGAACCTTTTCCTAGCTCTCTTGCTCTTCTCCCAAATCGAGGCAACCTCTGTCGAGGGTGGTCGCACCTCTCCCGATGGCGCCGAGGAAATCCAAATCGACTTGCCCGGCTCGCAACAGATGAAGAACACCGGAGGCAAAGACGGCGCGGGCCTTTGCGTCTTCACCTCGATTGAGCACGCAGGGCGCTGGCAAAATGTGGACAGCATCCTCGGACTACAGCAGAAGATGACACGGGAGCAGGGTGGTGGCTATCCGTCCAAGGTCGAGAAGATGCTCGCCAAGTATTGCGACGGCGCTCAATATCTCCAGTACGAGGGCAGCGACCCCGCACTGATCAAGCTTGCTCTCACTACGGGTCGGATGCCCTCGGTCACTTATGGCTACTCGCCCAGGTACACAGGCAAAATCGCACACATGGTGAACGCGGTACACCTCACAGAAAAATGGGCAGCGATCCTTGATAACAACTTCCCCGGCGAAACCAAGTACGAATGGATGAGCCCCGCAGAGTTCAAGAAGCGCTGGGTCTCGGGTGGTGGTGGCTGGGCCGTGGTCGTGATCGCTCCCCCGCCTCCTCCGATGCCGTACAACGAGGGCGAACCGGTTAAGGTGTACGGGCAGAAATGGGGCACACCCTCGAGCGCTGCGGTCGTAGCGCCCTATGAGTGGAAAGTTATCGATGCCAACCAAATAGCACTCTACAGCGCAGGCAAGCAACTCGGCGTCTGGATCATGGCGAGGCAATGCTACCGGGAACTATTGCCCGACGGCAACTGGTCATCAGACCAGGAGCTCGCCCCGTTCGCACCACCCGCATCACACCTTGCAAAGATCATCGAGCAACAGGAGCAGAACTTCGGACTCGATCGCTCACGCATCGACTCAGGCGTTGAAAAGTTCTGGTTAGGTGGCAGAGAGGTTACCCGCAAACAAGCCTACAGCGCTATTGAGGGCAAGGGCAAAGACCTCATCGATGATCGGGAAAAGCTTCGGCTAACTGTAATCGGCACGCCGTCTGAATGCAAGGCAGTGATAGCAGATCTCGAAAGCAACCCCGCACTCAGCGTGTTTGCAGACACCTTACTTGTTCAGTCCTATCGGCCCGATAACTGGGCAGTAAAGGAACTCGGGTTCCTTCCCGGTACACCTCGCATCATGGTGCAGGGTGGCCCAGATTCACGGGGCGCGGGCAAGGTGCTTCACAGTCAACCCGATTACAATGGCGGGGCTAATGCCCTTGCTGATGCCCTTAGAAGGGTAAGGCCTGACTACGACCCCAACAAGGATGTGGACAAACGAAAAGCCCCCGCAAAGCCTACGGCACCGGATGCGGGAAACAGCACCATCGCACTCGTTGTGATGTTGTTGGCTGGCGGTTTAACCGTGGCGGGTTTCCCTGCGTTGGCATCGCTAGTGCGCATTGGTGGCTCGATGTTGGCACCCAAGCCTGCCGAGGTCGTGGTGGAAACTGTAAAGAGGAAAACCGTAAAGCCAAGAAAGAAAAAGGTTTAGCGAAAAGTTATTACGAGGCGGTTGATAAATGGAAATTCCGAGGGACGATGAACGAATAATAAGGAGTGCCTCATGGATAAGTTAAAGTCAGGTTGGAAGACTTCAGAGTTCTGGACAACCCTTGTGCTCCAAGGTGTGAGTCTCGCGGTGATCGTGGGCATGGTTAATAGTACCGAGAGTGCAACGCTCACGGATTCGCTAACCAAAATGGTCACCGCCATTTTTACCCTAGCCATTTCTGGCGGGACTACTCTTGCCTATATCAAGAGTCGATTCGATCTTAAAAACAAATGACTACCTTCCACAGGGTCATCACTGGAATGCTCGTCGCATGGTGTTGCTGGTTCACCCTCTATGGTGGTTGCCACTGCTACGCCGATCGACCTTTCCTCAAATTGGCAAAGCTCCTCCTCTGGCTCCTCGGGTCTCTCGCTCTCTAGACAGGGAACACACATGGAAGAAGACCCTTGGTTGAAACACTTAGAGCAATGCTACAGCGATCGGGATAACGGCGCCAAAGCCAGCGATCCCGAAGACCTACGCACGCTGATGCTACGGAGGTTAGTCATCACCTTCGGGGTGGACAGCGATTACGTCAACAGCTTGATGCCGCTCCTCATCCAACAGTTCGTCATTGAATATGCGAGACACGGCTCGAGCAAGAAGTGCTTTGAATCCCTCGATGATAACTTCATCGACTTGAGCGACCCCCGCTTTCAGGTCAAGCTTAAGAAGATCAGACGGGGCCGAGGTAATGACCCTTACGAAATACCACCCAAAACCAAAGGCAAACTGGATGGCTGAGATTACCTGCATCACCTGCAAGCAGAGGCGACCACACCGGGCGAAGGGCTTGTGTATCAAGTGCTACGATCGCATACCACGCAGGCTCATCACCTGCATCTCATGCGGGGAGCGCAAGCCCCATGAGGCGAGGCAACTCTGCCGCCAATGCTATAAGAGCACGGGGCCCGACACGCCGAAGATGTCGCACTCGCTCGGGTGCGTGAAAGCGGAAGAGGAAAACAAGCGCGACTCACTCAGGGTGCCACCGCTTGGGCCGACGCTAGCACGACCGGGAAGCGAGGAAAAGATTCAAGTCCTCATCGCCCGACACACCCGCTTTGAAACCCTCTATCACCCCAACGACTGCGTGATCCCGAAGGAGCTCGACGGCGCTGGCTCAAAGCGCATCGATGGCGGCTGGCATAACGGCGCAACCATCTTTCACACACCCGATCTCGATGACTAGCCAGACCCGGCGAATGTCCCTGGTCGAATCTATTGCGAACACGGGCGCAGGCTTTCTTGTATCCCTACTCATCCAGATCACGCTCTTCTCAATCATGGGAATCGAAACCACGACCACGCAAAACCTGACCATGAGTGGGGTGTTTACCTTGGCCAGCTTGGTCAGGGGCTACCTCATGCGGAGGCTCTTCCTGCACTGGGAAGAGGTCGCAGGTTGAGGGCAACCCGAGAAAAACTGCGACCACTTCCACGCTGGGGAAGGGGTCGGAGGTTGACGGAAGTCTGACGGAATTGCTTTTTAAATCATGCGTAAACCTGCATAAAGATGCGTAAAGAATTTAACGCAAAAGGCTATATAAAGCCTACAAGATACGCTATCAGCAGCGGGCTTTTCGTGTTGTCTTTTTTCTCGGTTGGGGTGGAAGAGGTCGCAGGTTCAAATCCTGTATCCCCGACTAGACTTATGGCGAATTTGGAAAATTAAAAATCCGTCATTGACGGAAAGGCTTTAAAGGCCCTATGATGTTAACCGTCTTGCCTGCAACCCCGCAGCAAGACAACATCACAGGAGCCGACGCATGAAGCGAACCCCCAAATTCTGTCATCATAAGGGAACCGACCGAGGTTATGCTACTGACCCTCGGACGAAAAAAGAAATCTGGTTCGGCCCTTGGGGCCTAGCCAGCACAAAGCAAGCTTACCTCCGCTGGGTGGCGGAGCTGCTCAGCGAAGAGGTTACTCCCCGCGTCGCCCCTGCGAACGAGCCAGTCGTTGCTGACTTGGTCAACGCCTACATCAAACACGCCGTTGTCTACTACCGAGACCCAGTCACAGGCAAACCCACATCGCAACTCGGCGTTGTCAAATCTGCACTCAGAGAACTCGATCTTTACCTTGAGATGAAAATAAAAGACTTCACACCCTCGGTGTTGTTGGCAGTGCGTGCTGGCATTGTGAACCGTGACATCATCCCCAAGTCGGAAGGCGCACCCCGAAAAAAACTTTGCATCTCTTCCGTGAATGGTGCCATCGTCAAGATCAGGCAGGTGTTCAAGTTGGGTGTTGAGTGGGAACTGGTGCCGATTGAAACCTACCAAGCGCTGGCGTGCGTGCAGCACCTCAACTGGCGTACCGCCCCAACACTCAGGAACCCTGACAAGATCACACCCGTGCCGGTCGAGTACATCGACCTGATCATGCCGCACCTCAAACCGCTCTACCAAGCGTTGTTAAAAGTTCACATGGAAACAGGCATGAGGGTTAAAGAACTTTGTTCGATGCGCTGGTCAGAGATTACTGCTGTCGAAAAGAAGCCTGGTATGTTTTGCTATTCTCCCGCAGAGCACAAGAACTCTCACCGAGGCGACACTCGCATGGTCTTCATCCACGAATCCTTTATCGAACTAATGAAGAGCGTACGCAAACCTTTATGGGATGCCGACGCAGTCTGGTGCCAGCGTGGTGTTGGTCGCAATGCTGGCCATAGCGGTATGATCAGCGCCGACAGCTACGCTCGAGCCATTGAGGGCGCACAAAAAAGATACAACGAGGGCCGACTCGCCAGAGAGGCAGGCAACCGAACCGACCGCAAACAGGCGTACCAAGTAGCAACCAAGAAGCGCATACCGATGGAGCACTGGACACCGCTCCAGATAAGACACACCGTGGCAACGGAGGCTAGAAAGACTCACGGACTCGAAGGCGCGCAAGCAAAACTAGGTCACTCGACCATTGACGCAACGCAAATTTATGCCGAGAAACGCAACGATCTTGCTTTAAATATGGCACGGTGCGTAGCCCGAGGGTAAATAGTGCCAAAAATTATTTAATATAATTTAAATATTTTATTTAGATTTAGTGGAAAATAGTGTTATCTTAATTTTTCTACGAACGACTTCCCCAGTTACTAAGGATATTTCGCCCATGAGTTTGATTTTTGACATGGCAATAGAAAAAGCGGCAAAAGAAGCAATGCACAAATATCTATACAATGATTCGGAGGGCACTTCCGGTGGCGGGTATAATGATTCTGCAGTGCTAAATGTAGTAGCTAAAAGGAGGGACAGCAAAATGTCGTGGATGGATTTCTCAGACGAAGAACTAAAAATTGTGAACGAAGTCGAACGCAACCCTGGCATGAAGGGCGACCAAATAATTAAATTCATGAGCGTCCATAACCCTACAGGCACGGGTGTGACTTGCGAAGCCGCTGTCACTAAGGGCCTATTGTCGAATCTCGTAAAGCGAAAAGTCCTCATCTCAAACGAAGGGTATACCCTTAACGATTCAAGTACCCCCCCCCTGTAAACTACCCATCTTACCACCCGAATAACTAAGTGCTTTAACGTAAAACAAATCAAAGCCCAGCGCTCGAAACGCTGGGCTTTTTTCGTTTCTACACCTCAATAATAATACTAATCATATCGCTATTATCTTCTAGTAATACCGCAGTCGTACCGCAGTCGTACCAGAGTCGTACCACAGTATGCTTGGTAAATAATTTCAAATAGTGAAGATTACCCGTGTCCTGAGTGTTTCCGATATTCGCACTCGGGATGAGATAAGGCGACGCAGTTTATCCTTTTTTACTGCGTCGCTTTTTTAACACGAGGGATCTAACAACAAGTGACACGCATCATAATTCCAAAACGACCTGTCTCGGTTCGCGAACTGTCCGAGCTTTTCAATGTGAACCTGCAAACAGTCTACCGCTGGGAGCGCCAAGGCATCGTCATTGATGGCCGCATTGTGCGTCTTCAAACCTATCGCATCGGCGGGTGCAAACGCATCGAGCCTGAGATGGTGGCGCAGTTTTACGACGAACTTAACCCGCCACCCGTAGAGCGAAAGCTCACAAAGAAGAAAGAAACCAAACTCGTCTCTGACGCAGTGGAGCAGGCGAGAGCCTGGCTTAAATCGTAATGCCGATTAAAGAGAACTACATCGAATATGTTCGTGACCTTCTCTTGCGCATGATTGACCACGCTCAAAGTGCAGACGCACCGAGCACCAAATTTCAGCACGGGATCTATGACGCCAGAACAACGGCGCTCATCAACCATATGCTCGAGACCCTCGCTGACGCGATTCTCGAAGACGAGCCACCCCGATCGTGATTTGGGAAACACACTACCCTCGTTGGGTATCGCATCACGATCGAGTGGATTTAACAAGGAGGTTTATCATGCTTAATTTTACCCGCAAGAGCGGCGAGTCTCTCAGGTTTATTTCAGGTGAACACACCGTCATCGTGCATCTCACGATGGACGGGCCAAGGATGAAGGTTGCAATCGATGCACCCAAGGCCGTAAAGATTTACCGCGAAGAACTGATGATTAAGGAAGCAACTTTAAAGGGAGCGATTTAATGGCAGCGATACCGAACGACATAAGAGAAGGCATTGAGGCAGCGATCACCCGTGGGCTGCAAGATGATGTGGTCTGCACGAACTCAGAGAAGAAACGCCGTGAGGAATACTTCGCCTCTCTCCCGCCTTGGATGGCCCAGTGTCATCGTCAGGACTACGAGTTTGACCCGACCTACGACATCGCCTCGGCGACCTTCGCTCTTCCCGGTGGCGAGAAGATCTCTGTCAAGCGGGCGTGGGGCACACTCTATTCAAAGCCCGGTGAGGTTAGCACCTCGATGCACTTTAAGTATTGGGTACATAATCAATCACGCTGGGCGAAAGCCGACACCCTCGATCACGCAATCTATTGCGCGACCGAGCTCACCCGCGAGGACATGATTGCCAAGGCGAAGACTGCCCTCGATGCGCAGGAGGAGTCGGCATGAGAAACTTTATGACCTGCGATAAGTGCGGGAAGGCAGTGGTAAAAAAGTATGGGTTCAAAGATCTCTGCAATCTTTGCTACACCAAAAGCCTGAACCTCTCAGCCCGCCAAACCTTGGAAATGAACAAACTTAAAGACGAATTGAAGCAGGTCAAGGCCATGCTGAAAACTCTCCGAACGACACTAGGGAACCACAAGCTATCCCTTCAGACCGCTGCCAGAAAAAACGAAAAGCTTAAGGCTGACAATGCCCAGCTCGAATCATTGTGGGCGTCACCTTTTAAAAACTTATCGATGATTGAAGAGCCTGTAAAGAAACAGAAAAGGAGACAAGCATGAACCTTCCCGAAACGAAACCACGGGTGACGATCATCTCGCAACTCTGCACCCGTCAGGGCAAGACGGACATCGGCAAGCCTTATGTGGTCTACCTCTCTGACGGTAGGTGGTGGCTACAGCAAGAGCAATCACTCTGGCCCGATCGTGAGCTCACCTTCCTCGAGATGTGGACACTACTCAAAGGCGAAAATCATTACAACCTGACGAGACAGGGCACAGCGATGCGGATCGATAAGCGCTGGGAAACCCTCCACAGCAAGGCCGAGTTCGACAACATCGATCGCTGGGATGAGACCGGCAACCTCATGAAGGAAGTCAAGGAGACGCTCGAGCGACTCATGAAAGAACTGGAGTTGATGAAATGACAGCAAAGGAATGCGCCCTTAAATATCTGGCAATGGGTCTCTCGGTAATCGCTATCGCACCCAATGGAAGCAAAGGCCCGGCAACCGTGGTCGGGTCGTGGTTACCCTTCATGACAGGCGCTCGGGCAACCCCGCAGCAGGTCGATGCGTGGTGGCCAGAAGGAACTCGCAACGGCGTCGCTATCGTGGGCGGGATACTCAGCAACGATCTCGCTGTCATCGACATCGAAACCGGCGACGCTTAC
>Ga0208088_1000076_pt1 | contig 15818 bp, 19 predicted proteins | sample LakMenEpi02Apr12_FD_150661 | JGI IMG/M metagenome (GOLD analysis project Ga0208088, IMG submission 150661) | Freshwater microbial communities from Lake Mendota, WI - 02APR2012 deep hole epilimnion (SPAdes) | ecosystem: Environmental > Aquatic > Freshwater > Lake > Epilimnion/Euphotic zone ...
GCAGGATAGCATAAGATTAAAAATGAGTGAACGCATCGTAAAATGGAAGTTAATGCATGAGTTACCGAGTAAAAATAATGTGGTTTATATAGTCCGTTTAATGAATGAATCATCTATTATACCACTTGATAGACATGATAAATATGTTCTTAAAATATTGGATTCCGATAATGGAGATGTCATTAACACAATTAGACTTAATATTCGATTAAGTTTTATGGGTATAACGCCAAGTGTATTAGATTATAATGACAATCCAGATAGAACTATGTATATTGTTAATAAATTATATATGGCAAACGGATCCGAATATATTGTACTTATTAACCAGTTATATGACGATTATTGTCATACACAGCCACTTGGTAGTATTGGAATTAATAGAAATCGGTTGAACAAATTATATAGGGCGTATATGACTCGATTGATTGTATTATATAATCAGCTGGCGCGTATTGGAGTGTGTACATTTGACACAAAAAATGAGAATATAGTTGTAAATTATAATCACAATTATGATATTATTGATATGCGCCTGATAGATATAGATTATAATCGAATTATGATAGTTGAAAATCCACCAGATTTAACTATAAGAGTATTTTATACAGCTATGTTACTTATGAATTTTACAGTAGCTAGTTTATATACTTATCATAATAAACAACGGTTATTGGGATTTTATCGGATTATATTTAATACTGCGATTGTAGGAATATATAGTCTAGATATTGAAGATATTCAAAGTAATAAAATATTGGAAGAATTTAAAAAATTAGTACCACATACAAAATATAATATAACTTGGTGTTCAATGATGTGGTGTTATTGGAATAAACATAGAGATACTTGCACGTTTACAGATTGTACAAATGTTGAACAAGATTTTATGTTTGAACGTATATTGGGCGATATAGTTAAAATATTAGTATGATATTCTTCGCCTCAGACTTTAGTCGAAATTAGCAATTATTGGCCACGATTTTGGTCAGATTTAAACCGCAGCTTTACACTTTGTGTTGAGTTTATATAAAACATATCATAATACATCTGACATTTATGTTTTGGGATATCGAATTCATCGAATTTATCAGAAACTATTTGCTTATTATCGGAATTCTTGTAATCCCTATATCCCATTCCGGCACAAAACCCAAGAATAAATTTTGGATGATTATATGTTGATTTATTCAACTCTGTATTAGATTGTGCATATATGAATCCCTGTTGTTCAAGTGAATATGCATCATGTTGAAATCTCATTTCATATTGACCATATATCCATCCAAATATATAATCTTTTTTATATTTATCCGATATTACAAATGTATGTTTTGAATTAACTGCATTCATGATCCGTTTACGTCTTATTGCCGATTGTTCGAATGATCTAATAGAATTATAATCATGTACTCCACAAATAGTTGACTTTGACCAATTCTTTTCTTTTCCATTAATCCCATGAATATATCCCATTGATTGTGCATAACCGCGTGCAAAATCTGGGTCTGTATAACATTCTGGGTCTAATGCATATCCAATACCATTTGCTGTGTATTTTGCATATAATTCGCCTAAATTAAAATTAATAACACTGTGATCCAAAATATTATGTAAATTAATAGGTATTTCAATTCTGGGTTGTTTTAGCGGTGAATCCATCATATCTAGTTATAGCAACCCTGTCGTACTACTATATGAATTAAGTCGAATCTACCCAAATACACCCGTATTTGGATATTAATTTTATTATTACTATAAATGCAATGTAAAAATTCATTTTTTACATCGCGTGTAAGATATATAGATTAAATATTTATTACAAAAAATTATATTTTTTCTTTAATATAACATTTTATACTTTTCGCTTTTCTTATTTTATAACCAAAACTTCTAATTTTTAACAACCAACTTAATTTACGAACTTAATAAAAAATGTCATATATGTTCAAGGGCCCAGCGGCCCTAACAACTGGGTCAATTATCACAACTTCTAATGCAACTGTTACTGGCGGCACGATTAATGGTGTTATTATTGGTGGAACAACAACTGCTGCTGGTTCGTTTACATCACTTGCTGCAACTGGAAATATAACAACATCAGCTGGCGATCTTATTGTATCAGGCGGATCTAACAAGCTCCATCTGCAAGGAGGTGCGGGTCTTCAATTCGCGAGTAGCACTAAACTTGATACAGTTGCAACTGGCGCGGCTAATAATAATATAGTACCAACTCGGGGATATGTTGATGATGCGGTTGCAAATGCAGGAGGCGGTGCGTTGGCAGCTAATATTGTATTCTCAACTACAACGCAAGCACTTGCTCCAAATACTACATATTTTATGGATAGCACAACTAGTGCGATTGCGTGTAATCTTACAGTCGGTACATTAGCCAATGGTTCTTTAGTGCGATTTGTATTTAAGACTCGAGCAGGTTCTAATAATTCGGTATTGACATGTTCTACTGGAATCTCATCTATTCAACCAGTTGCAGGTTCGACTGGTACTATATTAACATTTGATGATGTTGGTCAAAGTATTCAATTTGTATTCTGCAGCGTGAACACAAGCCTATATATCGTCAGCGGCGGTGCGACGCTTGCATAAATATACTCTTTCAAAAAAATATACAAATTTATTTTTTATACCAATTCTAATTTCAGAGCGTATGATGGGAATAATTTTTCAAATTTTTTCCAACTTGTATATTTATTTATCATTTCAATACAACCAGATATACTAAATAAATTCGGGATTGTACAATCTTTTAATATAACTGATAGTGTTTTATTATTTATTACTGCCCGTAAATCATCATATGTTAATAAACATGTTTCTACTCGACAGTTTGTCATTTCTAAATATAAATCTTCATTATTTGATGACATCACAATTCAAAAATAAAAATAAAACTAATATGGGCTTTTAGATATATTTTTATTTTTGTATTACTTGGAATGGGTAAACAGGTATCTATGACAGAAAATGTAATTCAATGATATAATATTGATTCTTTTGTTTTTGAATGTATCATTTATATAATAATATATTGTTTGTATACACTATCCTGCCAGATGGACCTGCGCACCGTGGAATGTAGAATAAATGGGCCCGCGCGCCGCGGAATGCAGAATAGCATCATTAAAATTCATGAGTTCAATAACAATCTGTAAAGAATATTTTTTTTAGTTGTTAATTACTAATTTTAAATACAGTTTTTAAAAGATTTGCCGAATTGTCTAATAATAATGCAATTTTATCTCTATATATCTCTATAATCTTAATTTTGTCTAATGCATTATTATGTATATTAGTAATTGTTTCCATAGTTTCGGCTGATTTATCCGAATCAATTTCTATAATTTCATCACCCAATTCTAGAATTGGTGGCTCCGGTATTGTTGCATATACATCCGTATGTTTATTCATTGATAAATCCTCATATACAGATGTATATGCAACAATAGAACGTGTAAATTTATAGAGTACGCGTGGATCAATTTCGGATAACATATCATTAATTGAATCTTTTGATAAAGTAATAAAACTGATTACTTTACAAGGACATCGACCAATTTGATCCCATAACGAATTAGTCATTTCTGGGATTTGACATAATTTAGTATTTATCGTATTTATTGTATTCGATAATTTCTTAAGTGCTATATGAAATGGATCCGATTTTTTTGGTTTATTCTTTAGAATATCCGTTATTATAACTGATTCACTAATATATGATTTTTTTTTATATCTCTCAAATATCTCACCAGGATTATATTTATTCTCATATATCCTTCGATTAATTTCATATTCACCATATCCACCTATCATCATTTCGATTCCACCAATCATTACTGTATCAAAGTCATCATCAGATGCATCTCCGTAAATAGCACCGATTTCTAAATCTTCATTATTCCCATGTATGAACTCAGTTATACCCGATGGTACAAAAATAGGCGAACTTGCGTTTAATGACATGTTTTCCTGTTTTAATATATAATATTAAAAAATAATATAATTCCAATTATAAAAATTGAATTAGTTATATTATTATACCGATAATCGTTTTGCCGTACGCTTAAACGCAGATTTATATAATTTATCTTGTTTTTCTACACTCATCTCATCATATTCATCAAAATTCATATTCTTATAATAGCAATAAAATAGCTTCTTAAATGATATTTTTGCATCTAACGTACTATATTTGTTGTATTTAAGTAATTTATCCCCGATTAGACCCATATAACATTTCTTATATGCATCAGTAAAATAATCATCTTCACCATCACTCTTAGATGTAATATAATGAACTAAAACCATTCCTGCAAAACATAATTGTTGATTCTCTTTTGTATTTGAAAATGTCTTACAAATATGGTAATCAACATCAATTAGACGCATTTCTAGAATCTTATATGTTTCATCATCAAAATTCAAAACTACATTCCTATTTTTTGCATCATATGAACATATCGACATTCCCGCTATCTTGTTGTATAAATCGAAAACCTGGGACATATAATTACAATATAATAAATCTTTCTGATCCTTAGATAAATCATGATCTAATGAAATTGCCATCAGATATTTATCTCCATCAATTTTGTATTTCGGCAGTACCATATAATATAAATGTGGAGACTTTGCTGGGAGACTTGATTCATCTGATTCAGACATTGATTCGGATAGCGTTGATTCATTTGATTCAGACATAGATTCATCTGATTCGGAAGATTCATCTGATTCATCGGACGAATCATCGGATGCAAGTGATTCATAATCACCCTCATCAATTTGTACATTATCATAATATCCACAATCTAATACAGCCGGAGTTAAATTCCGAAGTCCAAGTTCATAGTTTAATGTGATTGTCTTAGTATCTGAAATATCATTATTTCCATCTAATAAGTTATCAAATATTTTTAAGATATATTCGGTATCTCCGCCGATTGTTGGTTTACAAATATAGATTCGACTATAATTCTCTGAAAAAATACGTTCAACCTTCTTCCATTTCTCAGTATACAGCTTCTTTGCTATCTTCATTGACATTTAGAATAAAATGGAAACTGCGTCAAAATTTCTTCAAATACAGGTGTGAAAAGTTCAATTTGATTTTTACTTTGTCCGAATTCAACAAGATCAGTATCATATAACCCATAATGTATACCATAATAGCAATAGAAAAGTCCAATATATGTTCCAGTTTTATATTCTGCACTATCTTTAATCAAATCAAATCGTAAATCGACTAAATAATCAAAGTCAATTTTGCGTATAATATTTTTATAACAATCGTATGTTGGATATGTTTCATTATGAGTAAAACCATCATTTAAATATGACATCAACACCATAGCTACAAAATATTGAGATATAATCAGATGTGTAAGATTAGTTTCACAGACTGATGACATTGCGTAATCAATATCAATAATCCGGATATCTGTAATGTTTAGTGTTGTATGATCATAATTTAATACAATATTCCGATGTTTTGAATCGAAAGAACAAACACCATTACTAGCCAGTTTCCGATATAAATCAAATACTGATTTATAGTATTTTCTAATTAATATTGTCGTAATCTCGGGATCTCGGGATTTTGATAACAATAGTTTAAGATAGTCAATCCCATCAATCATATACTTAGTCATAACAAAGAAACGACGTTTAAATGTGATTGGATCACCCTTTTCTGCTGGTCGGATACCTTGATCAATAATTTCGGGCATAATACCTAATTTACTTAATTTAATTTGAAGTTCAATTGTTAATCTATTAATTTTATTTTTACTATTCCGATTTGTTAAAATTTTTATAACATATACTAATTTTTTATCAGTAGTCGTATAACAATCATAAATATCGGATATACACCCGGATAACATATTTTCATTAAATCTCAGATTCCAATCGATTAGATGCTTAGATGTAGCCATATTTAGGTGTTTTAATGACTCAAAGATATATAAGTTTAAATATAGTTAAAAAATTCAAAATTTATAAATTTAAACTGTCCCACTTTATACCAACCATCATATTACCATCACCTAGATTAATATAGTCATTAATAGTAAGTGTAAATGTACAAACCGGACTTCCACTATTTTAATAAATTTAATAACCCAGTTTGCAAAATATGAATTATCTGCATATGCATCTATAAATAACTTATCAGAACTATTTTTTTTCTTTAATTTTACTTCCCGACATTCATCATCTATAAATGATTTAATTAATACTTCTATATTATTGATAAGATTTGTAGTTACAACGCATTAAATTAGTTAACACATTTAATTTCATAATATACAATAGTTATATATGGGTCAGTACAAGGCATATACCCACGTATTAGAAATTCATTAATCTGATATATATTTTTCAATACCACGTAAAAATGTATATAGTTTAGTTACTGTTGTCCTATAATATTAAATTTATACTAATAACTTACACCTACACGCGCTGCTCAACCTGTTTACAGAGCCCGGATTTAAACCGCAGCCCTGGCGACCGAAGCAACGGAGCCCGAAGGGCGTAGTGCGTAGGGAGTAAAGGGCGTGAGGTTTAGGTTTAGGTTTAAAAGTCGTCTACAATAAGTTCTAATATTGGTTCATAAGTATTATTATTATTACCAAGTGGTTTCCCAATATATGATGTTATTTGTTTTCCAGATTTAAAAATACTATGTTTTAAAATATTCGTACATTTTTTACATTTCTTTGGTACAGCGCAACCACATTCATTTGGTATCATATCCATCTTATCTAAAAGCCAAATAACATGTTGCATACAATGTCTTGATTTTTCTGACCTATTTGAATTAAATAAATGTTTCATTAATTCTAAGAAAGAACACGGATATGCCGTTTTCTTATATATATTAACATATAATTTCGCTGTTTGTGCCTCAGTTAAATCATCTTTCAGAGGCATCACAAATACTTGACCTGGATATTCATTAAGTCGTGAATTTAGACTTGTAAGTTGTGATCCGGGTTCAAAATTAAACATTGTACCGTCATTATCGATAAAATTACCGAAAATAGATTCGGACAACATTAAAATACCATCAATTTTAACAACCATACTAACATGTGAAAACAAAGTATTTACGAATATACTTGTGGATGGTAGATGAACACGATTAACAAATAATATAATATCACCATTTTTTAAGTTATGTTTATATTCTGATAATTTAACTTTCGGATACCTGATATTCACAAAATTTCGGTAATAAGACATATATCGACATGATGCAAAATATATAATTATTATAATCGTAAATACAATCAATATACTAATTATGCCAATTGTGCCAATCATTTTTTATTTGCAATTATATAATATCATATAATATATAATAATATATCGTATATAATAAAAATAGATTTATATAACTCATGGATACACCTATCGGTATACTTGATTATATCAGTAATCCCGCGGTTACAAAAAATATAAGATCAACATCGTCATTAGTTGCTAAAAAATATAAAAAACATCAAAAACGTTCGAATCCAAATACGAAAAAAAATAAAGACGATAAAATAACCGGACAAGTATTTATGATAGTTAAATATGATGGAGATAAATATAGTGCATATTCAATAGTTAATGATACTGCGACACGCGGATCAAGTACAACCGATATTCGTGAATATGCAGATGAAATAGCAGAACAACTAAATATTGAAAATAATCACAAACAACATGGATATATGGCAGTTCCAATACATATTCCAGGTACAATACCGGTTATGTATCTTAATATTGAAGTACAAACGTATTATAAGAATACACCATATTATGCGACAATGCGATCAACATATGGTGATTCGGAATGTCGTGCTATTGCATTGTGGAAAACAGAAATAGAGGCAGTTCGATTTGCAAATCTATCGGAATCGATGAAAAATCCTAAATTTATTTATACATATATTGGGGGTCCGATTAAATTGTGTTAATTTTTATATATTTATATATTTTATATATTCATAATTCTATACATTCGTATTTTTATTTTCTATATCACCAAACCATGGGCTGCGGCAACAATGATATGATGAACTTTGTTATTTTTATAGCATTTGTGCTATTCTGCGTAGTAATATTTATGATTATGCGTAAACCCCGTCAAACACTTAAAACACAAATGGTTGATGCTAGTGGAAAACCATTATTTAATGCTAATGGACAACCAATTTTAGGTCAGGGCGAAGATGATGTAGACGATGTATCTGGTGGAGTTGGTATTATGGATTTCTAATTAGCCTCGGTAATGTTATAATATATATGTCTGATATAATTTTGATGATTTTGGATTAATTTTATGTAGTTTATTAATTGGTTTGAAACCGAGATTTATATGTAATTTCTTTGATGCTATATTTGTTTCATCAATATCGGAATATATTGGTGTATCTGGTTTTAATTTCTTAAATGCAGTTATTGCCATTTTTAGAAAAATAGTTCCATATCCAAGTCCTATTTTTGATTTATCTATAAAAATAGTTACATAAAATTTATTACCATTTTTACCATAGTTAACATTATGTATACCGACTACTCCGATAAATTCTTCAGAATCACCAGTTTTGGTTTTCATACCCCAATAAAAATTTGTTCTTAATTCCAATGATTGTTTGTTATCAATTGAATTATAGTATATAAAATTATCTACTTTCTTTTCATCCCAAGGTTTACCATTTCCAACAGAATCCATTGTATCTTTATTAGATGTAATATTTAATAGTGCTTTTTTATCTTTACCGGTTATTTTAACTAATTTACATTTTATTATGTTGGATGACTCCATGTGTTGTTGTAATGTTGTCATTATTGTTTGAGCATATATTTGATTAACAATTATTCTTAATTATTTTTTTTTTCTTAATAATATATAAATTTGGTACACTTTAACTTAATATTTTCATAACACATAAAATGCCATCTTTTGATGGGGGCGGCTTTTTGGGAGGCGTTAAAGACTTTTTTCTATCACCGTTTAGGCTTATAGCTTTGTGTGTATTTATTATTATTATTCTAGTTGCTCTAGGAATATACCTACCAAAACCTAAAAAATTTGATGTAGAAAAACCGATTCATGACAGACATAGAATGTTAGATTATACTTGCCCATTATCTAATCCGGATATCCCAGTCCCACCATCATCGGATAAACAGTCTCAGGATATGGTTAGCTTAGCACTGCATCGATCGGGTAAACAAATTGCACAACTAAATCAGACAAATTTGCTTTCATCTGCGAATAAAGCAGCGAAATTGAACTTTGGGCTCAATACATATGATGAAATTACGACTTATGAGTAAAAAAATAAATTGCAGTTTTTGATTATAGGTATTATATGTTTTAATTTTTAAAGATATTTTCGTTACTCCCAGATATTCACGTAAAAAATGAGCCGATCTCAGCTTGAAAAGTTACGTGATGAAAAACGTGCCGAACTTAAACTTATTGAGGATCTTCTGAATACTCTACCCACGGATTCTTTTAACAAGTATCCTAGTCGTACTACTGCGCAGGATGCGCAACGTACTAATACGCAGGATGCGCGTCGTACTACTGCGCAGGATACGCGTCGTACTAATACGCGGGATACACGGGATACGCAACGTACGCAACGTAAAACGTTTAAGGCTCCGCCATCAGGTAAGACTTGGTTTGATTGGATGCGATCTGTCGTACAATCGAATGGTAAGGATATGCTACTAGCTACTCTTGGTGGACTAGCGTCAAAGAATGGATTCGTTCTAGATGACGGTGATAAGCTCAGTACGTTTGTTAGTCGTGTATATGGTCTAACTCTATATATGTCGGATGATGAGCATCCTCGTATGTTTGTGACAGTATCAGATAGTAATACGTTTAATACTCCGACACCTACGGATGCGGAGAGTGCGACGGATGCATGTGTGAATCAAATCCTTCAAAATGCATTTGTTGGCAAAACTGAATAAATAAAGCAAAATGGAATCTTTTTTTTAAAGATTAATATAAAAAATGGATCTAATTGTTATCATATTAGTTATAATAGTGATAATATCATTTGGATTTCTATTATATCTTAAATTTCAGATAGACTATGAGAAAACTTTGCAAAAATTAACTAAAAACGGCGGAAATGATGATGAACATTTAGTTTATCCCACATCCAAAACAACTAAACAAACCATTAAATTCGATATAATTGATACTGGAACCAATAATCGTATATATGTAGGTAATAATTCTAAAGGTAGCGTTAAAGTAACATTTCATGGGAATAATTCAGTCATACGTATTGGATCAAATGTAATATTAAAAAATGTAGATATAAGAATTAAATACAAACATGGATTAGTTCAAATCGGAGATAATACACATGTATATGATAATACGAAATTTATATCAGGTACTGGACTTGGCGGATGTATGTTATCTGAAAATAGTGAAATAAATAGTAAAATAAATAGTATAATTATTGGCCCAAATTGTTTGATATCCGAAGATGTTGTATTTCGGAATACTGATTCACATCCCATATTCTCTATTGATGGTGATGTTTTAAATACTCCAACAAAAGGTATTACTGTTGAAAATAACGTATGGATTGGTCATAGAGCTAGTGTATTAAAAAATGTAACAATTGGATCGGGATCAATTATTGCTCTAGGAGCTGTTATTAGTCGGAATGTACCAAAAAATAATGTGGCAAGAGGTAATCCTATGATATTAGATCCCATGACTGGTAAATATTGGAAAATTAATTGTAACCATATGAATAAGGGGTTAAAGAATGGGGGTAGTGATTTTCCATATCTTAAAAACTTTTTACCGGAGCCATTGACTATGTTTAAAACGATTAAAAATACAAAAAAATATAAATCAAATAATAAAATATTAATTCGTACATTCCCAGGTGATTATTTAAATGCTGATGCATTATCGAATCACTTTATCGAAGATGTACGAATTGATTGTCGTGCTGGTTTAAAACCCACTCCACGTGAAGTCTGGGATAAGATATCACCAGGTAAACGTGGATCAACAAAAAATATGTTACGTGAAGAAATTTATAACCAAACTCGGGAGTGTAATACATTTAATCCGGTATTTGTAAAATGGATACTTGAACAACTTTTCCCATCTACAAGTCGTATAAAATTATCAGATGTTATAATGTTAGACCCATCGTCTGGATGGGGTGACCGATTAATAGGTGCTGCTGCAGCCGGTATTAAAAAATATATTGGTTTCGATCCAAATCCACGATTAGCCGATTGTTATAAAGATATGATTAAAATGTTTACAACCCAGAATCAAGATTTCTCAGTTCGAACAGAGCCATTTAAATGGCCTAAAGACAGTCGTAAAGCGAATATCGCACTTACAAGTCCCCCATATTTTAATTATGAGGAGTATGTCCTGCCGGGTGAAATTGGCGAGAAAGAACAATCGATTGGGAAATATCCGGAATATGACGATTGGAAAACAAAGATGTATGTGCCATATATAACGGATATGTATAATGGAGTTATACCGGGAGGATGGATAATAGTGTATATTGAAGATTATATGTTGGAGAACAAATATTATCCTCTACGGAAACTAACACAAGAAACTTTAAAAAAATTAGGTGCTAAGGAACATCCATCATTCGGGCTACAAATTCGATTAGTGAATGTAAAACCCAAAACTAGATGGGCTTTATGTTATAAGAAATAACATTTACGAAGTCAACTTAAACAATTTCGGACATAAATTCTACATTCCGCGGCGCGCAGTCCAACAATATGTGGAAATATTATTGTGTTAGTATAATATTATAAAATTCAATAACTACTGGTTTATTTAAAGTGTAATATATATCTTTATAATATATATATTTATATATCTTTATAATATATATCTTTATAATATATATATTTATATTTATAATTATATATCTATAATATTTTTTTTAAAATGGGGAAACTAACACAAAGTGAAATTATTGCAATTGTTATTGTTAGTGTTATATTTTTTATTGTTGTTGTTGTTGTTATTGTAGCTATTTCTATTCCTAAACACAAACTAAACCATAAATATACATCTACATCCGTAATATTCGGATGTGACAAATCATTACCATGTTGTACTATCAACGACGTATTTGATGAAAATCCAACCTGTAATGTGTGTTGTTAAGCCTCTCCGCGGCGCGCGGGCCCATTGGGCTGCCGCAGAAAAATATCTCGCAACTAGCGGATCTATTACTGCATTCTGTTGCAGAAAAATATCCGCGGCGCGCGGGCCCATTGGGCTGCCGCAGAAAAATATCCCGCAACTAGCGGACCAATTACTGCATTTTTTTGCAGAATCGTATCCGCGGCGCACGGGCCCATTGGGCTGCCGCAGAATAATATCTCGCAACTAGCGGACCAATTACTGCATTTTTTTGCAGTAATTGGTCCGCGGCGCGCGGGCACATTGGGCTGTTGCAGAAAAATATCCCGCAACTAGCGGACCAATTACTGCGCCCATCCGGCAGGATAACCTAAATTCATATAATAATATTATCCATTTATGATATGAATTTTTTTAATAGTTCAATAAATTTATCGATATCGGGTGTTTTAACATCTTTTAAATATATACTATATAGATTTGGCAATTTATATGTCGATACAATATTAGTACATCGATTAGTGCAATCGTCAATCAGAATATTATTATCTTTCATATATTGCGTAAAATCTTTTTCAATCGGTATTATAATAGATATAGCAAGTATAGAACTCAGATATGATCCTATGGAAGTATTCATTAATATGATTTGGCATTCATCAAGAACAAACTCTGGAGTTAGAGTAGTGACTTTATATTTTTCAGATAATTTTTTGATGAAATATTCTTTTCTAGCCGGACAACTCGAGATCATTAATTTTCTATTATTTATAATACTATTATATTCTACATATGTCGATACAAATCGATATATATCTGTCGATATCGGGTAATGTAAATTATATCCATCATAAACAATTTTTTTAATTACATGCATACAAGATACATTAAATGATATCGTAAAACAATCAATATTAAATAATGACGGTGCGATAATATTAAGATCAACATAATGAGTCACATTGACATGTAATGGTATATTAATTTTCTTACATCGCTCTCCTATTAGTGCTATATCGTTTATATACCCCGTATTAGGGTTAATAGCATTAATACTTATGAGACATGTGTTTTTACGAATTTCATGTAGTAATACATTAAAATCAACACCACCAACTAATGTAGTTTCGATAATTACTAATTGTATTAATCGGACAGATTCTAAGAATTTACAATGTTTGATTAATTCTGCTGAAATATCATCACTAATAATAACATGTGCAATTAGACGGGTTTCCGATGCATAATTGATCAGAATATCTGTAAATAAATCGGTAAAAGCATTTGAAAATAAACAGACATATCGGCTTAGATCGAATTGTTCAGTACTACTTAGAAGATCTTTGAGTTTATTTTCGGAATCAGTTAAGTTATGTGTGGGATTATTAACCAATTCTTCATATTTATCTGTTATTGTACTATTAACTGGTTTATATTTAGTAAAATTCATCATTCCAATATATCTCTTATTTTGATTACGCTTTTTGCAGAACAATTGGAATGCACACCGCGGAGATACTATATGTATATATAATATTTTAGTTAAAAAAAAAATTAGTGAAACACACCTCACCACACTATCTTACGTCCGACAGCGTTGCACTCATCGATAGTGCTGTTGAGTGTATTTATCGCCACATTCATGGTGTCGTAAGCTTTCTTGGTATCAGCTTGAATAATCCGTAGTTCTGTGTACATCTTGGACTTTTCATCTTCGTCTTTGCAATCATATATTTTTTTATATTGGGTATTTTCATCGCTTTTAATTTTTTCGTACACGGCACTAATACCGTGTAATTCATTATCCAATTCGAGCGCTTTCGTATTCAAATCGTAGAAGCGCTTCTTTAACGCAGCCTGCTCCTCTTGGAATTTCGCCAGGTCTTCTCGGTTCGATAATCTGCCGACGAAAGTGACGCAAAAGTTGCTGTGACTCATTTTTTCGTACCGAATTTCGAGGTCCTAAAGCAATGAATAATATGTAAATTTTTTAGATTCAAAAAAATCAAATTTGGTATATTGATACATGGGCCCATTTGTTAAGATAACAGTTTTTCGAAATATCCCAAATATTCAGAAATTGCAGTTTTAGGCCAGTGAGCGCATAATTTCACAGAATCAAATAATGTGTATGCATGGCTTAGAATAATACTAGCAATAAGTTTTATATTTTCTTGATTACGGATTTCATCGTATTCCGTATTTTCCAACGTAACGCAATAATAAAATGATGACATAGCTGATACGATTGGCCCAAATAGATCATTAATAGTCGTGCATAATGTGATAAACTCAATTGGATTTGTATTAATATTAAGATTATAAATTCCAATATTCATAGCATCTTCAATTTGAGTAGACGTCATCTCACCAAATAACTTTACAACTTGTTTATGCCCATCTAATGTATTTTGCAAATATAATGCTGTGTTATGACTAATACCGCGGCGCGCGGACCCATTTGAACTAATACCGCGGTCATAGTTCATGATTGCAACGTATAGAGAACCTAAGAATTGATATAATATATTAATATTATAATAATATATTCAAATTTAACAGAACTTTAAAAATTGAATAACAATATAACAATATAACAATATAAAGATATAAAGATATGATATCGAATATGTCTACTATATTATCATATTCGATTATATATACTGAATATACTAAAATATTAACATATACGATTATATATAAATGTAAAACACATACATGTACATTATATAATGAAATCGGTACATTAACACGATGTATTGGATGTGGACATTATCGTAAAATGGTTAAACTCTATAAACCTAACCCACCGATATTTTCAATTGTTTAAACTTATATTGTTTTAAAAAATAATGTGTTATTTATCAACAATTCCAAACATGTCTAATAGGTTTTCCATAAATCATAAATGTATAATAATATTATAACTTTCATGGCATCTGCTTGTAGACCACGGATATAAAATTCATTTTTTATAAATAGATTTCTCATCACCGATTCCCGGTATATTTTTTAAATCCCCATCATATGTGTGTTCAACCATAACAATCGGATATTTACGATCTTTATACACTTTACGACGTTCACTATTTTGATTTTTTAATGGTGAACACATATCCTTAATATCGATAACCTGGCGTATAATACTCTGATCCGACCCTGATCGAGTAATACGACCTACGATTTGGTGTAGTCCGTTTCGACGCGGTGAAGCAAGTATAAGTGTTGTCATATTAGTTAATGATACACCCCGACGACTATATCCATATGTTGTTAACACAATCCTGGCATGTTTGGCTGATGCACAATCTTTAGCTGATGCACCACCACGTAAAACACCGACTTCAGTAGGTTCAGATATTGATTCATCGGTATCAGTTAATTCCGGAGTATCGATTTCATCAGCTGCGAAACTTTTAAGTAATTCATCTCTTAACACTGTTAGATAACTACGTAGCTCCGCAAACACGAATATACTATGCGTTCGGATCTCGCCTTCCATAAATTTATCCGATGCGACATCTGCAGGACGGGGTCCAATACCCATTTCCAATAATTTAGAGGGTGAAAGTGTATTATGAGCATTAAATGTTTGTTTAATTTCATGAACAACAAGCTGTAGCCGATG
>Ga0208088_1000077_pt1 | contig 15800 bp, 11 predicted proteins | sample LakMenEpi02Apr12_FD_150661 | JGI IMG/M metagenome (GOLD analysis project Ga0208088, IMG submission 150661) | Freshwater microbial communities from Lake Mendota, WI - 02APR2012 deep hole epilimnion (SPAdes) | ecosystem: Environmental > Aquatic > Freshwater > Lake > Epilimnion/Euphotic zone ...
AATTGATCTGTTATTTGGCTTTTTCCTTCAAAAAGCATTTCGCTTGTTATTTTCTTATTTGCATAAGATGCATTACATAATACTTCATAACAGTTATCATATTTATACAAAAGCACTGTTTTGCGTGTGCTAACATGCAAAGTCTTTAGGTTATAACCGATCGGACATTTAATATCAACCGATGTTAGCAAGTTGTTAATTGAATACTTGCCTTCAAGTATAAACAAATTAATGCCCGATGTGGTTAGTATTCCGGGCATACTTACCAAATCCCATAAAAATTTCTCATTTATGGTTTCAATATTATCTTGAATAAAAGCAAGGAATGCGTTCAATGAAATAGATGCAATGTGTTTTTGTCCTGTTCGGTTTAATATTTCTGGTGCAAAAATGTTAAACAATGAGCCGTTTTTTAGAGATTTGAAAACGTCTTTGTTTGAAGTCAGCATTTTTTTCATATTGTCCAAAATATATTGGACAGGACGGCCAATTGCCGAAGCCAATGCACCAAAGAAATAATTAGGTCCTGCAACTGATTTGCGGAGGATACACGAAAAAATAACGTCGGCCGAAGTTTGGTTCTTGCAATTCGATTTATTATTGAAAATATCGTTTAGTAATATTGGCAATGAAATATATCTATCAGGAATATCTACGAAGCGCTTTGCGGATTCTAATATGTAATACTTATTTATGTTAACCGCGGTGTCTTGTTTATGTTCAACTATCGGATGTTTTATACCGGAAAATTTGTTCATACATTGTTGTTCTAATGATTTATGCTTATTCGAAATAGTTTTTGTTACGCAACATGGCTGACACGAGTTGTTGCTAAAAACCAATTTATTAAATTTCTCTTTGTTTATAACATTTTCCGTGTCTTTAGTTATAGGTTCATAAGTGTTTCCGTCCCATTTTTCTGGGCAAAAATAGAAATAGCCTTTAATATTCTTGCCTTCTTCTTTAAGCAACTTAATATTTTTTTCTAATTCTGCCCTTATCTCTGGGACAGTAGTCCTACTTAATAGTTTTTCTTGTTTTGCTAATATTTCCCTGGCCTTTTTGCTTGTTATTACAAGCGGTTTTTTAATATCTTGTTGGCATTTGCGCGAGTATGAGTTGTTTTTATATTTATCATCATAGAACAATTTTTCATTTGAGAATTTTAATCGTTTTAACAGATTGTCTGATTGTGGTTCTTCCTTATCTTCGTAATCTGTTTCTGACTGATCATTAATGCTTGATTCGTTGCTTATGCTCATATCAGACATTGACAAATTTATTTTTTCGTCTTCATCTTTGTCTTCATCTTTGTCTTCGTCGTCTTCATCTTCATCTTCGTCTTCATCTTCATCTTCATCATCGTCGGTTATAACAAACTTCTTTCCAAAGTTAGATTTAGGAATGGCCTCTTTTATGTTTACGGTATTATTGTTTGAGGTTATAAACAACTGCATGCTTTTCTTAATAAAAAAATAGATTTGCCCGAGATTTTCATGAGAAACACCTAAAAGTCTTACCTTAATATTTGATGAAGAATACTTTTTAAGTGCAATTGAGACACCGGTGTCTTTCTCATCAAATAATTTTGAGGCGAATGAGTATGAATCTTCTTCGTCGTTTTCGTCGTCAAGTAAATCATCTTCATCGTTTAGTTGCAAATATGCATTATGTTTTTCATCATTCTTTAGTTTTTTCTTTGTTATAATGTCAATATATTTGTCGAGTTGCAACGAAGCATAATCATGTGTAAAAGCAAAAGTCGATTCTAAGTTTTTTATTATTTCTGGTTTCACAATGTTGTTGGTATACCTTTTATGAATGAAGCGATTAATAGAATCTGGTTTAATAAAAGTATTTGTTCGTTTATACCTCAAATATATTGTTTTTGAAAATGAAAGAGAGGTATCATTATTCGGGGGTGTAATGAAAGTATCAAAGTTAGATAGATATTTGATATAATTGTCCATTTTAAAATCAGATACTTTTGTTTTTATGTTATAATTAATCGAATAAAAAGCAATCTTTGTATTAGAAAATTGCTTTTTGAACCAATGCGGATCGGGTTCTTGGATCTTGATTTTTCTGCTTTTGCCTTCCATTTGATAATCGATTTTATTGATTTCTCGGATAATGTCGCGGATTTTTGTTATAACTGCAATAATGTATTCAAATTTGCCCGGATATTGTTTATGCCATCCGCATTTTATTTCGAGTTTTCCTGATTTAAAGATATTAAAAGTTAGGTATACCCTTTCATTTGCTTCTGTTATATATAATAACACTTTATACGATAGCCCCTTACCCGACATTATAACCTTTTCGGCGTCATGCGTGGTTTTAACTTTGGTGTGTATCCATGTTTCCAAGTCTGATTTTTCTATATAAATAGGAGATGCCTCGTTTGTTAAATCTTTGTCGAGGCGATACTGTGCAATATTTGATTGTTCTGATTTAAACTTAACAAAGGGCACATCGTGTGATAGTATAAAACGATTAAATATTTTACTTTGATCAATAAAGTCGTCTGTTGCATCATCATAATTAATATGAATAACAACCTCGCTTATTTCGCATGCGCTTGGTTTTACTTTTGAGTTTGAGTTTGAGTTTGAGTTTGAGTTTAAATTTTTAGTTTTTGGGTTATCAGTATAAATCATATTTATATCATCGTCTGTTTTCTTTATTATTTTTTGTAATTTGGTATAATCTACTTTTTCTGCCGAGAACCACGGAAAGTATAAATTAATAAACTGTTTTTTTATGTCGTAGTTTATACGTTTTCCAATGGCTGATACTAAATCAGAATACGTAATAACATGAATGTTATAATAAGATGACCATGCATAACTTTGCACTAATTGCGCATTAGTTCCTATTCTAATCAAAGATCCTGCGTTATTTGGTAAGTATAACGCCCTGGTTGTTTCGTCATATTGTTTATCATTATATATTTCTGGCGAAACTTTTACAATATTTGATAGATTATAATCAAAGATGTTTGATATAATCGGTATTCGATGAATACTAATCGGTCTGCCGATTTTTGTTATATAATAAAACGATAATGGTTTGATTGAATTATATCTCCCTGTATCTATTGAATAGAGAAATAACTCAGATGGCGGGATTTTTAATGTCACTGAGATTTTATTGATTACTTGCAACATATTATCATCCTCTTCAATAAATAAACCCGAATTATATATTTTGCTTGATTCAGGGACATGTTTTATAACATAATCGGGTATTTCTGCATTTGGTCCCGCAAATAATATGTATTCGTCGGGATGCTCGTATTTTTTTATTGTTATCAAAAAAATATTTCTGGTATATTTCCATGAACAGATTTCCATTATATTATATTATTATATAATAATTTATAATATAATAATGAGTATAATGGAAACAAAACAATCTGCTTCAATTGACAATAATATTGATGTAGATATTGACGGAACTATAACATCTGATGATACTGACTATTCTGATAAAATGAAAGAGTTAAAGAGTTTATCTGAAACACGATGTATAACTCAAGCACAAGGAATAAATCAAAATAAGCAAGTATCTGTAATAATTGCAGAAATTTTTGAGCATAATCGTCTTAACGATTTAATAAGGTTCATGAAAAAACGCCAATGTTTAAATGAAGCAAATATAGTTCTAATATATTTATTTCATATAATACAGGCATGCGGGATTATTACAACAACAATAGCGGGCGGTTATAATATTAAAGAGTTAATATGGGTAGGAATTAGTCTAAACCTAATTGCATCTTTAATAAATATCTTTGAAAAAACAAACAATAATTTGTCTATAAAATTATACAAAAATATTAAAGATATCAAAGATAATAAATATATTGATGAAAGCATCTTAATCGAAGAAGATAAACAATTATCAGCTGACATTTGTGTAGCAAATAAATCGTTTTATTATGGAGACAATCGGGTGCAATCACCATCCGGGCTTGCTTCAATGGCGCAAGGAATTGCACCTACTGGGCAAATAATGCAACAAATGGCGCCATCAATGCCACAACCAATTGCGCCATCAACGCAACAACAATTGGCGCCATCAACGCCACAGGCGATGGCGCCATCATTGCCAATGGCGCAATATTTGCGCCAAATAAGCAAAAATCCAAAGCATTCGCAAATGCAATTGCAAGTGCAAATCCCGCAAACACCATTGTCAAAATCATCAAATAAGCCTATTATGTTTAGACCATAATATAACGGTGTTATGTCCATTTATTTATGTATTCCATCTTAGGGTCATACTTTTTTTGTTGCGCATCAGGGCTAAATTTAATCATTGGTCTTTGCGACGAACGGTTATTAATCCCCGCAATCCATGCCCAGTTTCCATTGTTTATTAGAGGATCATAATCTATTAATTTTGTTGCAAAATAATGTTCGCCTAATTGCCAATCAAGTTGCAAATCTTTAACAAGATACGAAGCAACTATAAGCCTAATGCGATTAGGCATAGTTCCGGTTTGGTTTAATTGGCGCATTCCGGCATTTACAATAGGACAATCAGTTTCACCTCGCGCCCATAACCCAAATAATTTCGGGTTATGGGCAACCGGCAATTTTTTTGAGTATTCCTTTGTCATTTCTAACCCATAATAAAAATCCCGCCATATCAATTGTCGGACAACATAATTGTTGTTTTTATACTTATTATATATTTCACGTATGCTTATACAACCAAATTTTAAATAAGGCGACATATTTATTCCTATCATACCTGTATCATCAGATATAACATGAAAAATTATTTGCGATCTTCCGCCTTTCATTATTGAATCATCGCGCCGAAGAGATATTATTTTGTTATTTATGTTTTCTTTTTTATATATAAAATCTCGCACATCGCGAGTATTTATTTTAATACTATCGTGCATAGTAATATGTTTTTTATAGAATGGCGTAAATATTCGATAGTTTGTTAATTGTTTAGTAAGTGGCGGATTTGATAACAATCTAATATCGTCTTTTACTATTGCAATAACATCGTTATCTTTGCACCATGACAAAATATTTGCATCGCGCATTGCGCTAAACTCAGTATAATCGCTATTAAAACCCAAATATGTAAATTCATATTTCTTTTTTAATGATTGCAAAGAGGTAATTATGTCATTTTTAGTTATAATTAAAGGCGGATCCATATCCGCAATGCATTCTTGCATAAATCGGAATGCCTTTTCTGAAAACCATTTATTTAGTTTAGGGTCTGCTTGAACAGGATCATAATTAAATATAGGATAAATTATTTGGACTTTTTCCGCTAATGCAATTAGACTTGTATTATCTTCATATCTAAAATCGCGCCTAAATAAAAATAAACCTTTTGACATTATTAATAATATTATAATATATTATTATATTATAATATGCACCCAACATGTCCAGGTTTTGCAGATATTGCAAAGCAATACCAAAATTCTTATCGCCCTCAATCTAAACCGTCATGTCATTGCATGACTGGCGGAAATAGAAGCATTAAACCAGATGATGGTAATTTTTTTAAACAAGATATTTCATTAGGATTAATAGATATTTATGGCCGGCCATTGAAAGGCAATTATTCAGAATTTGGCCAATTCCAACCAAAGGAGTTGCATGATTTTCAGTATGCAAGCCTAAACAAAAACCCAAGTTATTTTTTAGATTTGTCGCAAAACATTGGATTGCGACCTGTTGTTCGCGCGTCTGATATAGAAGCGCCGCCGGTTTTTAGATATACTGGTGCAAAATTTATGCGAGAAACGGATTGTAATCAACCGTCATGGAAAACTACATGCATTTAACATGATACATTACAATGCATTGCATTACAAAGCATTGTAAATTGATTAATATTTATTAATAATTAATTTACAATTCTATTTGCATTATAATAAAACGTTTTATGATTTATCCCAATCAAAAAAAAGCAGGCAAAGAGGTATTATCTATATTCTCGAAATATTCGCGATATGTTATTTTAGTTGCACAAATGCAATCAGGAAAAACAGGGACATGCAAATATATAACAAAAAAACTAATAAAGAAATGGGAATTTGCACCGAGTAATTGTTGGTATATCTGTGGTATGAATGACAATGATTTATTGGCGCAAACTTGCACAGAGTTTAAGAAAATATTGCCACGTAAAAATATTTTATACTCAAAGGGGTTGCAAAAGTTCAATACTATTGAAAACAATGCGACCTTACATGGAAATATTTTTATTATTATTGACGAATCGCATTATGCAGGATACATTGATAGTCAAGTAGATTTATTCGTTAATAAAATGACATCAAATGATGGCAACATATATTTATTGTCAGTATCAGCAACGCCAATGGCGGAGATAGTTTCAGCAAAAGAATTAAACAAACGATGCATTACATTAATTCCAGACACGGGTTATTATGGAATCTCTGAGTTATACAAAGCGGGCTTATTGTTTCAATCCGCAAATATTTGCACTGATTTTGAAGCATTTTCTAATGACATTATTGCGGAACATGAGAGGCAAAGAGCAACGAAGAAATGGAAATATTGCATTGTGCGTTTGCCTAATCATTGGTATACCAATGACATTTGTGAAGATATTAAAGCATTATGCAGAGGAGTTAAGTTCATAAATTGCCATTATTCCGAAGAAATTAATGATTCAGCAATTAACACTCATGATTTTAATGATTATATAAAAGACCCGCCTAAAAAAATGACTATAATCTGGATATATAACAGTCTTCGCGCCGGCAAACAATTAAACACAAAGCATGTTGGCATGGTTTACGATACTAATTCTTCGGGAACAGATACAACAGCCCAAGCATTACTCGGGCGAATTTTAGGATATAACAAACGCGACGATAGAGTCCGATGTTATTGCAACATGGCCGCCGCATTGAGAATGTTGGCGTGGATAACATCCGATTTTTCGGATACATGTGTCCCCATAAAATCTCGTGGGATTGTTGCCAAAGAGTTAAACCATAATAATTGGGTTCAACATGTCCCTATTATTGTTAAATTACAAGAAGAATATATCGCCATATTTCGCGCATTGAAACTAAAATATGGAAATAGGTATAAATATAAAAACGATGTCAAATCTGCAATACTTGAATCGGCGAGCATGCAAGATTTTTGCCCGGATACGCATAAAAAGTTGTGCCTAATCTTAAGCGACGAATATTCAGACGGGCGCTATGGTGGCCTAATGATACTTACTGAGTATAATGCAGATCGGTCGTTTAAAGAACATTGGGAAAGCAATTATAAAAAAAGCAAAAAGGGCGAAATAATTCGCGGGTTTGAAGTAGGTGCCGAGCAAATTACGGCCGAATGCAATAAATTTTGTTATATATTTGTAAATTTACATAAGTATAGTAAATCTTATGGCAAATGCATACTATGTTATAAAGAATACCAAGAAGACAGCACAGAAATAGGCACATGTGTCCGGTTGTTGCCTATGTCTCGTTATTGTTCATCTGAATCATAATCATATCGCGAAAAATTTTGTCCTTGTCCTTGTCCTTGTTCGTTTTCCTGTCTTTGTTCTTGTTCATCTTCGGAATCCGATGATGTTATAATCTCATCTTCTGTTGTTTCAATGTTATACCTTGCTAAAACATTAATCGCAATGCGATCTGAACCATGATTTGCACATAAATCAGCCCATGAGGTATACCTATCAAAATCGGAAATGATAATGCCATTAATACGTATAATATATGAACACGGAGTCATATTTTTGTCATGTTGCATTAATACATCAAATAAAGTATTACATATAGAATCTGTTTGGTAATTATAATCATCTTTGATTTTTATGAACTCAGACCATGTCACTAATTTATCACTTGCGGGCATTAAATTTATCTTCATGAAGAAAGTTCCATTTAAATATATATCTGCAAGGCATCCATGGCGCATTTTCTTTATTATGATTTTAATATAAATTTATATTAAAATCATAATAATGATTGCACAAGATGCTTATTATATGAATTTACCTAATTATTATTTGTTGAAAGAGTTATGCGGTTTTATTAACGATCCTAAGTATTCCTCAAGCGATATTATTGATTTTATAAAACTTAATAAAATAAGTATTAATAGTTATGTCAAAATTTCAGAGCATACTTATGCCCCTTTGATTTATCCTGTATCTATAACCGAGAAAAATGCTAAGTTGTTTAGATGGCTAATAAAAAACAAAGCAAAACTCGATTTGCAATTAGATAGCATTTCAGCCGAAGTCCCGCCAGATATTGAATTTGTATGTTATATCGATCATATTTCGATATTAAAACCTAATATTAATTTGAACATTGTTAATCTCGAATATTGCATGAAACGGGCAGATGTATCCCGAATAAATTTGTTAGAGTTATCTGATGTATGCCGAAAGCATGTTAAGAACAATTCCGCTTTCGTTTTTAATATTTTAGAAACATTAATCCAAAAGATTTCCATGTTATGCACGAGCCCTGGCTTATCTCATGCAAAGAATGTAGATAAGGCAATTTATAAATATGCGCAAATGTTTGCAATGTTGCAAGATGTTTTTTCTTGCAACATTGGACATCCGGAATCAGGGGTGTCTTTTATTGATTTATGTATAACCTGGTATTTATTTCCTATTATAAAAGAATTGCGAGGTTATACCGAATTTATGCAACCAATATTTTATGAAGATATGAACAAAGAAGTTGTTGCTATTTATAGGCAGATTTATAACGAGCATTTTTATTATAATACATGCATTGCTTTACGGGTATATGTTGATCCTCGGGTAGATATAGATATATAAAGCCATGTGTGAGTGCAAACTTTATTTGAATAAACTCTGGTTTTTTAAAATTGATTATAATAGTTTTTAAAAAAATATCTTATAATAAAAATATTTCTTTAAAAAAAAGAATGAACAGAAGAAACCCTTTTGGTGCATTGGATTCTGAGTCTGACTCTGAGTCTGAGGACTTGGCGCCTGAACCTGAAGACTCAGTTCCTGTCATTAAACAGGCTAGCGCAGTAATGCCATCAACCCCACTTCGTATACTTAAAGGCAAACGCGCCGATGATTTTTGCGGGGTTTTCAGCATATCCGCAAATCCGACTCACAAGGACAAGAGCAAGGACAAGAGCAAGAATGCCAAAGAAAAGCAACAACCAAAGAGGATGTTGGTTCCAACCGGATTTACTACTCCCCGCGAACAAAACAAACGCGAAGAAGCACAGGTGCGCGTGTTAGAAATTGCCAAACAAAAAGAAACTGATCAAAAGGAGCGTGAACTGGCGCGTAGGATTCTGGTTGTAAGCCAAGGAAAAACTGGACAAGTGTCGAGTTCGCGTCCTGTTCCTGTTTCTGTTCTTGTGTCCCTGCGAAGCAAAGAAGAGCAATACGAAACCGCGTTGAGTGCATGGAACGCAAAGCGCTTGAAGTTTTACGATAGCATTGCGACATTGCTCGACACCATTCATTTTGCCCTTTTTGGTAGCAAAGCCGTTCCTGTCTGGGCATTGCCATTATATGATGGGGTTGATATCTATCGCGAGATGGTATCCATCTATTTGTTTTTCAACCGAGGCGTCCTCGTTGAATTTCTCGGGAAACACCGCGCAACGGCTTCGTATGTTGAATTCGCGATCAAGCAAATAAGTTGCGCGATTGCGGAAATCAGAAGCGACGGGCTGGCAAATATTGCATTGCTTAGTGCAGAAATACATCAGTATCTCTTCGAGCCACAGCCAGTCATCGGACAATTAGGAAATATAGGAACGACGAGCCCATTGTCTCTTCCTGACTTCTTGCCGGAATTTCGCGACGAATTTTCGGCATTGTCGGGGGTTTATCATGTTTTGCGTGTGATGCGTGTTTTGCCGGAAGAAGTTTGCGATGAATTCCATGTCCGTCGTGATTCAGTCAAGATTCGCAGCATTTTCGCAAGATGGCGAGATCATAAATGGTTTGGCGAGAAAGAGCAAATTATATTTGAGTTTGCCATTATGGCATACAAGAACTCATCGCATGCTTGTGCAGTCCCCAATTTTGAGCCCGGCGTCGCATCGCATGACTTCTGGCGCAACATGTATCACTTAATATTGTCCCTGTTCGACCGCGACACAATTCCAAAGAAGTCTGACTATATCTTGACAAAGCATTTTGCCGAGATGTTATCTTTACATCATGGTACTATTCGCGACTACGCAAAAGATCATTATGAGATGAGCGCCGAAAAACTGGAAGAAGCTATTGTCGTTCTTAATGCATCAATCCTTGCCGGAATTGACGAATACTCTGAATCTCGAGCCAAAATGGAAGAGTTGCGACATGGCAGTCATGACTGTTTGTATCCATTTGTCCGCGCGTGCTCCCGAATTGCGGCGCCCTGGTTCATCGGGCTTATATAATCAATGTGTCATAATTAATTTAAATTATATTAAAATAATAAAACTTAATACTTTGATACATAATATAATAATTATATTATATTATATTATGAATCTTAAGCCGATTCCAGACATAAAATCATTGTTATACCCTGCGCCGATTATTGCCGGCCATCGCATAATTTTCGCGGATGATGTAGCAAGCGGGCGACCGTGCAAAAAGATTGAAAAAAAGATAGCAAGAGAAGTCCTTCCATATTATGCCAATACGCATAGCAATGCATATTGTGGAATACTTATGAAAAAAATGATACAAGAAACAAGGGATTATTTATATAAAGTTTTAAATATTCCATCGTCTCATAAAATTTTGTTTACCGGTAATGGTTGCACCGGGGCGGTCAATCATTTAATTAATAGCATTGATTACTCTAAATATGTATCTTGCAATATTTATATAACCGCTTATGAACATTATTCAAACTATTTGCCATGGGTCGAATTAGCAAAACGGAATAAAGGAATGCAAGTAATAGTTTTTGATAATGAACTACATCTAAGCAATATGGCTTCGTGTCTAAACATAATTTCTGTTTCTGCTTGTTCTAATGTAACCGGGAAAATTGTTAATATCTCGAAGTTAAATGCAATTAGACAACAATACCAAAATACGTATTTATTCGTAGATCTCGCCGCGGGGGCGCCATACCTAGATCTTAACATAAAAGAAATGGGTGCAGACGCAGTTTTTATATCACCACATAAGTTCCTTGGCGGGCCCGGAACATCTGGGATGTTGATAGCAGATGAAAAATTATTTACATCCGGGCATCCATACTGTCCTGGTGGGGGGTGCGTAGTTAATGCGAATAGTAAAAAAATAATATATGAAAGCGCATTGGAACGCAAAGAAGTCGGTGGGACTCCTAATATTATCGGCATTATTAAAATACAATATGTGTTTAAATTGCGTGCCAAATTATTTCCTGTAATTGAGCATAATGAACAAATTATTACACGCGTTGTATATACCCGCTTTGCATCATATGTGCAGAAATATGGAATAATCGTATTGGATGGCACTTTTTGGAATGACCGTTTGCCTATTGTTAGTTTTAGTATTCCGGGGGCGCATTATAACCTAATTGTTGCTTTATTAAATGACAGGTATGGCGTGCAAAGTCGCGGGGGTATAAACTGTTGCGGTTTGCTTGCAGAAAAATTAGGGCTTGCGGGATGGTGCAGGTTGTCTTTTAATTACTTAATGCCAATGGAAGATATTAACTATGTCCTTGACGCGATTAATGTTATTATTCAAACATGGCCTAATTATTTGCGCGATTATACTTATTCCGAGGAGAAGAATCTATTTACTTTGAAATAATATTATAATATTATATTATAATGCGAAAACATTTTTCTGATGTTAATGCTGAGTCATCTATTCCAACAAAAAATAATTATAGTATAAATATATCCAATAACGCAAACAATGTGTTGCTAATTAATAGCAAAGACAGAGATAAATCGCGGTTTCCAACACAAAGTAAGTATTCCATTGTTTTAAATCCCGGTTATTCAGATATTGTTAGCATCGAACTAATTTCCGCACGAATCCCTATTCCCGGCAATATTACGGTGAATAATTGCGCCATTTCTTGGCAAATTGGCACTGGCATTGATCCTGTCGCGACCGCGAGTATAACACCAGGAACATATGAAACTGTTGCTGATATAATTGCGGAACTAATTGCCGCAATGAATTTTATTGTAGGAACGCCGTTTTTTTCAGGGAGTGTTCTTGATTATTCTGGCAAAATTAGTATTGTTGGTGTGGCGCCATTCGTGTTAATGTTTGCGGGCGAATCAGTTAGAACAAGCAATGATTTTAACGTTGATGAGTTTGGGAACAAATCATACGTTGGAAGGTTTAGGACTGAATTCTTGCCTAATTCTATAGGAAAACTAATTGGATTTGAAGCGGCAAATTATGCTTCATCTGGAAGTATAATTGTTAGTCCATGGCCTGCGTCTTTGCAAGATAATTCTTATTTGTCATTATTTTTAAATAGGCGCCTAAATTTCGGAAATATTGACTCAAGCAATTCGGTATTAAGTAAAAGTTTTTGCGTGTTTGAGACTGATTTAGGCATGATTAGGTATACCAAAATGATAACAGAACCGATTAAGAGATATACTAAATATTTTCCTGAGGGCATTCCAACTCTTGATGTTTTGGATATTGAGTTCCTTGGCCCTGATGGTCGACAATATGAGTTTAATGGCCAAGATCATTTATTAATATTTGAGATTAAAACAAAGGCTTGTTAGATTGAAATGCGAAAATGATTATTTTTTGTTTTATTATAGTTTATTATAATTTATTATGGGGTATAGCAAAAATGGGATGCATTCCGTCATCGACTGCTTACTTCATGTCTGGGGGTGCTATTCCAGACCCGGCGACTTTACTCAGTGCTCGAGTGCAAAGAAATAGAAGGTATAGGAACGCGCATATGAATGGTCCTGTTCCTGCGCCTGTTCCTGCGCCTGTGCCTGTGCCTGTGCAAATGGAAGTGCAAGTGCAAGTGCAAGTGCCTGTTCCTGTCTTAAATCGCCAAATCGGAAAACTCCCGGTATGCAACCGAACAGGTTCAATGCCAATGCAAACCCCGATTATACTGAGTGGTGGTGCTGGTTCTGGCGTTCCGTCATCAGCATCAGTATCAGCATCAGTATCAAATGCAAATGCAAACACAGAACAACAACGACCATCGCTCGCTTTCCTTGACAGATCATTTGATGATCCAGAAACAAAGGCAAGAATAGACCGGATCATAGGGTTTATATGTTCGCAATCTGATCACGAGGTTGCTCTGGCAATAGTCCAAAAGATTCAGGACAATTTTAGGCGGCAAATTTATGCAACCTTGGCGAAGTTAAACCGGATTTTGCAAAGTTCTGGTTTGCAATCGCATATGGTGCCAAACTCATTTTCGCGTGCCGAATTTGAAGAAAGCAGGCTGCGCTTAATTGAGGTATGCAGTATACCCTCGCCGAGGTTTGCATTGTTGGCCACGCGCATCGAGCCGGTTATAACCAGGTTATACACCCTTTTCTGGCTGATCGAATATATGCCGTATGTCGATTTTTAGGGCTTACGTGCATGTGCTTTTTTATTTATTTATTACATAATTAACTTTGGATTTTAATTAGGTAATAAATTCCGATTGAGGCTTATTACTTATTAATTATAATTATTATAATTATAATATGAAAAACTTAAACGCAAAATATATTGAAAGTGATGATAATTACCTGAAAGCTTTAATAGGTAAACTACTTGAGATACATGGTGATAATTTTTATAAATTAAAAAAAGATATAATATCTATGTTAGTTATTAAGAACAATGTAATTGTTATTGCGATTATGTATATTAAACATGTCAAATACATAAGACCAAAAAAACTATATTGGTATACGTATGAATGCAAACCAATCCAAATGAAACCCGATATGACAAACCAAGAAGTAATCGATTATGCTCTTACAATAAAAGATATGTTATATCTAATTAGGATAGATGATATATTAGATTTATGCAGTAAAAACATTTATACCTTTATTTGTAGTTATATCGCACGGTTAGATGAAACAGCAATAAATAGGTTATACATTTCATCCGTTATACAAAATAAAAAATATATTGAAGGTGGCATTGTTTTAAACCCGTTGAAATGCGACGATTGCATGACAAGGCGTCATTGCAATGCCGGAAAGATTGCACCTCATGCAATAATAACACATGCTGAAATAGCGCGAATGATATATTGGAATAAAAATTATAACGTGCATTTAATGAGACCATTTATGATTTTGCTCGGGGAATATATTAAAAAAAGGGCACTAATTCCAGCGCCAGTGCCAGCGCCAATGCCAGCACCATTTAATCCAGAACAATTAGAACAATCTGCAAAAGATATGTTGGAAAAATTATCGAAAGTAAAATCTCCCAAACTTCCGAAAACAGTTATGCGTAATGGATCAACAAAAGAAATATTTAAATATTTTGATATTGATTATGTAAATTTTGAAAAGGAGCATTCTAAGGATGTTGTTGTTAGTATTGTTAAAAATAATGAGCGCGAACTATTTTTGTATAGACCAAAGGCACCCAATAATCTTAAATGGAGTCGTGTTATGGATACAGAGAATCCGTCAATATATATTTATAATTATACCAAAGACCATCCCATATCTGACGTATTTAGGCGAATTTGTTGGTTATTGCAAATAGACCCCAAACAGACTGAAAACTGGTTATACTACGACAAAAAATGTATAATATATAATAGCAAATTAACAGGCCCGTTGCCTTCAGAATTTGATGACTGGCATTGTGCGTCGGGAGTGGGATATATCATGGATGAGACCGATCCTGATTTTGGGTTAATAACAGATGACTTTGACATCGATTCATATGATGTCGTGGCGTTGAAGCGTTTAATTATCAGAATAGTCGACAAAATTTCAGGTCAATTAGATAGGGCTTTTCCGAATGATTTGGCGTTTATTGCAAGCGCGGATGCGTTTAAGCGGTTATTGGGCTGATATTTGTTTTAATTTATTTTTATTTTTTTTTGATTTAAATAATTTAAATAAAAATAATTAATATTCATTATATATAGTATAATATAATGGCTGCTCCATTTGCTCAATGTGCAACTTATGCTGATTTTATAAATAGAGAACATGGAGCTGTAATGGCTGGTGCACCTGCACATGATATCACTGTTGGCGCTGATGAATGGGTTATTTTTGGAACAAAATGGGGTGCTTTAAACGCGCTGGCGGCTAATTCAATTTTATCTACCAATGGCCAAAATGGAAATGCAGGCGCTGCGCCCGCAGTCGGTGAGTGGGGCGCACTATCTGGAGCTGCGGTCGCAGCAGGTATTAATCCAGGACTTGCTATAAGTTTATACTCTGCACAATTAAGACTCGATGAACAAAATACTCTCCCTTTGATACAAGGAATGCCGGCTCTTCCTAGAAAGGAAGTATCCGTAATTGTGGGAAAAATTGCGCCACCTGGCGTCGCCGGCGCATTGCACGGCGATTCTAATGTCGTAGGTAGGAACCTACGTATGGCCCAATTATCTCTACCAGATGCTGCGACAAATATCGCAGCGCGTGATTTAGTTTCGGCCATTTCAAGCAAAACATTTACAGGAAAACTTACCATATTTTTAAATGCAGATAGCATCTGTTGCAAAATTTTCTACGATTTTATATGCAAGATGACGGACATTATTTATGATAAATCAAAGATTGATATTCGGATGAACAACACGAAAGTTGTCTCAAACGGCGTCAAAACAA
>Ga0208088_1000082_pt1 | contig 15427 bp, 9 predicted proteins | sample LakMenEpi02Apr12_FD_150661 | JGI IMG/M metagenome (GOLD analysis project Ga0208088, IMG submission 150661) | Freshwater microbial communities from Lake Mendota, WI - 02APR2012 deep hole epilimnion (SPAdes) | ecosystem: Environmental > Aquatic > Freshwater > Lake > Epilimnion/Euphotic zone ...
AAATAAGTGGTGACGATAACCTTTTAACTATTGCTTTGTGCGAAGCGGTTATGATTTCAGCTTCAACGCACCAAGCAGTAAATCCTAGCGCTTTAATTGAATCAAATTAATCGAGTCTGGATGAGAGCGAATAGTTTGTATAATCCCTGAAGCCTTGTTTAAAGTTTCAAGGTATTCATCGTTAGGTTTCGAATCTGCAACAATCCCGCCACCCGCTCCAAATTGCAGCCATTTTTCTGATGAAAATATACTTCGTATCAAAATGTTTGTATCCATGGATCCGTCAAAACCAAGATACCCTACGCTGCCGCAATAAATCCCGCGGGGTGATGTTTCTAACTCGGAGATTATTTCCATCGATCGTATCTTCGGGGCTCCTGTGACAGATCCTCCTGGAAAACATGAAAGCAATAAATCTAATGCATCATGCTCTGGCTTTAGCTTGCCTGTAACTTTGGAAACTAAATGGTGTACATTTGAGAATGTTTCAAGTTTGCAAAGTTCTTCTACTTGAATACTTCCGAATGAGCAAACGCGCCCCAGATCATTTCTGAGTAAATCTACAATCATTACATTTTCAGCTCTATCTTTTGGGCTATTTAGAAGAGAATTGGCCATCTCGATATCTTCTTGTTCTGTTTTTCCTCTGGGCCTTGTTCCTTTAATTGGACTTGTTATTACTTTGTTATTTTGGAGGGTTAGAAATCTTTCAGGAGATGCGCTTAAAATATTGCCCATCGAAGTAGATAAATAGCATGAAAACGGGGCAGGGGATGTTTTTGAAAGTAATTCGTAAAGCAATCGGTCATCGCAAAATTTTGGATGCCAGAACCTTTGTGATAAATTGATCTGAAACGAATCTCCTGCATTGATGTATTCAATACTTTTTTTAACGCTTTTCATGTAGTCAATCGCGGAATTGTCACAATAAAAATGCTCGTCATCAAATAACCTGAATAAATTTTCAGGAGCTTTATAGCTTAATTCTTTCTGAGTAAAGTTTGTCTGATGGATTTTCGTTGGAGTTTCCAGCAATTTAAGAACCATATCGGCACGATTTTTAGCATGAAGGGTCTGTAAATTTTCAGTCGTTTCAGGGAAACCAGTTGAAACCAGCCAGACTTCCTCTTTTCGTAAATCAAATGATAGAACCCAGTCGTAAAAGCCTATTGATAAGTCAGGCGATGAGATAAAAGCTTTGCTATCCGAAGGTAATTTTTCTATTTGTTTTGATAATCCATAGCCAAATAGCCCTGCCATCCCCCCTTGGAATGGAGGGACTCCATCCATTGGTTTAATTTTCCAACGGCTATATTCACTTCGTAAGGTTTTTAATATGTCACTTGGTTGGTATTTTGTGTCTGCTTGCTTTTCCAAAACTTTAAAAGGATCTGCAGTTAAAAAAGCATAATCACTGCCACTGGCGTTTCCTTCAAGGAACAACAATCCGGGAAGATTTTGCAATCTTAAAAAAGCCTCTCTTTGGCTTATTGGCATACTTATTTTTTTGATGTACGGTGAAATCACTATTCAATCTTTTCTTAGGTTGTAAAGTTCTTAATCAGTTTTTTTATCTATCATCGGATTACGATGGATGTTCTCTTCTCGTGTTAAGAAACCCCACTGTAATTCCTGATCCTGAGTGTAATTTTTTCCCAGTGTAATTGCAGTCATCGCTTTACAAAGTTCAAATCCTAAATAAAAGGAATGCGATTCATCTATTTCTTCTGTTTTTTTCACTTCCTCAATTAATTTGTAAGGATCTTGACCCATCAGATGAATGTTTTTATTCATGATGTGGATTAATCCGTCTTCGGCAAATATCCTGAAATTCTTGTCCTTTATTTCAGACTTGAATCGGTTAAGTGTTTCTATTCCATGCCTTCGTTCGGTCGGATCTCTTAGTAATAGTAATCCCGGTTCTAATCGCTTGGGAATTACTTGCTTTGTGATGGCATGAAACATCAATTTCCTAGCAAGATCTATTTCTTTAACTGTAGTTCTACACCAGTTAATAACGGAAGTTGTTAAAACACTTTGAATATTAAGTTCTTGGCATATTGCAATTAATAATGCATTGATCCCTGAAGAATCTGAATCTGTTAATTCGGTTACATTTCCAATTCCCATCATCATGGGAATCGTTGGATAAAGTTCCCGGGCTTTATAATATCCGAGTAATGATTTTGCGAAGCCAAGCCCGATGGGTTCAAGAATTGGGTCGATTCTAAATTTACGGTTCCAACTTAGTAGTTTTTCAACAGATTTATTTAAAGTTTCAGGTCTACCTGGTTCTTTTGGTATCAGAACAAATTCGCATTCTAAATGTTTGGCAATTTCAAGATTATCTTCGTTGATACTTAAAACCAAGTCTGCCCCTGCATTTACTGCGCTTTCTACTTCCACGGGATTAAAACTATCGATGGAAACTTTAATATTTAGTTTTTTTAGTCTTTTAACACATTCCCCAACTTGTATCCAAGGTGTGCCAGGATTCATTCCTAGATCAATAATATCCGCACCCTGTGAAGCAAGATGGATGGCTATAGTTTCGATCTCTTCCAAGGATAAATCAGGCGCGTGATTTATTTCCGCTATTATCTCGATGTTGTACTTTCCATAATCAGGGTTCGTCGCATTGAAATTTCCAACCTTTAAAAAGTTAGGTAAATCTCGAAGGTCTTTGGGGCCTTTTATGCAAGGAATGCCTGTTTGGATTTCTAAAATTTTTGCTTCTCCTCTACATAAGCCAGGAATTATTATTTTGTCAGGTTTGTTCGTTATTTTTAAATGTGAACTAATCCATTCCATAGTTGCCAATGCTGCTACATTTATTGGTAATGTGTTAATTTCCCAATCAAATGGTAATGACTCCGTCATCCTGGAAAGTAAATCCTTTAGTGAAGGGCTTGCTAGCTTTCCAGTTACAAAAAGTAACTTATCCTTGGACATTTTATGTTTGCCTGAAGATTCCTTAATATTGTTCTATTTTACTGAAAAACCGATGTGATTCCTGATTTAATTCGTTAATAACGATATTTGATCTAATCCGGGCATTGGTTGCTAAGGATTTTCCTTGATATATGTTTTCCAAAGGTTCAATATTTTTGTTTTTTCAGGATCCGTCACAAGATTTGGGTTGCCAAAATCTTTACCTGTAAGTGATTTTAAACATAAATACGCAGAATTACGAACCCATGCTGAATTGTCTTCCAAGGCCGCTGTAATATTAGACATGCCGATTTTTTGGTTTCGTAGGGCGATTGCTGAAATCGCAGCAGCTCGGATCTCAGGATTATCATTATTCAAGTATTCAATTAGTGTTTCCTTGTTAAAGCGTACAAACCTTTCTGCAAGAGCTTTTCTTGCTTCAAATTGTTGAAATCCTTGCAGGTTTGGAATGGCTGCAGATAATGCTTGGGTGAATTCCCCGCCTTTTCCTTTTTTAAATTCCTCAAGGGTTTCTAAAAATTTTTCGGGTTTTGCATTTGTAAGTAAAGCTAGGGGAGTTTTTTCTGGGGAAGCTGGGATATCTTTCTTGCTAGTAGTATTGTCGTTCTCTTTTTTAGTGTTGTTGTAAGTTATTTTTCCTTGAGTTGCGCCTTTTCCGTCACCGGTAATTGCTACTTTAATTCCGCCTTGCTTTGATAGATTGGCAATTGCATCGCCTCCAACTCCGCCACTTTTAAGCTCGACCAACCCAAGGTTATTTGTTTTTCCCCGAAGAATCGTAGTTAGGTCTTCTGCAAAATTTGATTTTGTTAGAAACAGAATTGCAAAACATGTATCTGCATTATAACTTGCGTAATCACCTTTCCAGGAGCCATTAGGGAGCTGGTTAACTAAAAGAATTTCAGCACCCCAAGAGTACCAGTCTTTTCTCCCTATTGATTCCAAGCCTAACCCTGTTGCGGCTCTTTCGAGTGACCATAAGAAATAATAACTTTGGCCCCCTTGTTCTCCAAGCCTTGCAATTAATCCTTCTTTGCCTTTACCTGCTGGATTTCCAATGCAACTTCCCAAAGCGAAAAGCCCACGGCCTAAAAATACATCCTTACTAATGTCGATTCTTTCTGATGGTTTTAGTTGGGTTCCAATTTCTACAAAAAAGCCTGAGGCCAATCCTAGACAAAGTAGGCCCGCTCCTGTCATGGTTGGAGATGAAGGCTGGTTTCCACCACTTCCTGAATAGGCCCAGCCTCCATCTTGAGCTTGCGTGCCACGGAATCTTAATAATATTCGGGAAAATGCGATATTAATTGGGATTCCGTGTCTTCTTGATACCCACAGTGCAAATGTTGCAAATTGAGTGTTTGAATTGTCTGAACCTCCATCGTTGTTGTTACCGGTGGCTTTTTCCTGATATATCACTTTGATTGATCGAACAACTTCAGGTGATAAATCTTCAAATGATTTCTTGCTATTAAATTTGGGAAATGTTTTTGTAGCTTTTAATTCAACTGATTTTTTTTGGTTAGTTTCAAGTCGTAATAACTCTTCATTGTTCGGACCTGGGCAATTATAACCCCAACCGCCTGATTGGGTTTGCCCGGCCAGTAACCGCATTGCCAAAGATTCGATTAATGCAATATCTTCAATTTGGCCAAGCCGGTCGAAAAATATAAGACATAACGCAATTGAATAAGTATGGGTTGTTGTTTGTGCGTTTTTTCTTAATGCAGTAATTGCTTTTGCCAAAATTTGGTCATCTTGTGTAATGCCAGATTCTAGCAATGCCATTCCTGCCAAGGCTGTAGGGCCAATATCGTTATCGGACCAAGTTCCATCAGGTTTTTGGGTGTTTTTTAAAAAGGAAGTGCCACGATTTATTGCTGCTTCTACATCTTGCTTGGAGAACGAGCTATTAGGATTGTTTTGAAAACAAACAGATTGATTAAGCAGAAGAATTAGAATCAAATTGAATTGCATTTTTGTTACCAAAAATAATAAAGTTTCGAAGGTTCAACCATAATATCTTTTCCTGTTTGGTTTTCCTAATAAACCTTTGAAAATATAACTGTTTCCATTATGATACTGTTTCTACATAATCTTTGCTTTGTGTTCGGAATATTGATGTTTAAAAATCTAATAGAGCCTGATTTTCCTTCATTTTATTGGAAGGTTGGCGTAAATCTTGAAATGATTTCTTTTAATAAAGAATGGGAAATCAAAATATTAGATCACAATGCTTCATCGTGGTTAGATCAGATTCATGAAGATGAAAAAACTGATCTTATGAATGCGATTGATTCTTCTAAATTTCTTAAAAAACATTTTTCGATGGAGTTTCGACTTCGAAATCCTGACCAAAATTGGATTTGGGTTCATGGGCGTTTCCAGCCTTTTTATGATGAATTACAATGCGTTAAAGGGTTTGATATTTTTGGCATTGAATTTGAATTGCAAAATCAATCAAGCAAATCCAATGTTTCTCGTTTACTTGCTGCTGAAGACGCAAGTCGCGTAAAAAGTGGCTTTTTGGCAAATATGAGCCACGAAATTCGAGCACCAATTCAAGCGATTGTTGGTTATGCTCACATGCTTGCAGATCTAGAACTTTCTGCTGACGAAAGAAAAAAAATGTCTCGGGCGATGTCTCGTAGCGGGGATTTCTTACTTCAGTTAGTTAAAGATATTTTAGATTTTTCAAAGATTGAAGCAGGCAGGATGGATATTGATATTCTCCCTGTTTCCCCTTGGTATACGATTTCCGAAGTGTTTGAAACTCTTGGGCTTCAAGCTAATAAAAAGGGTATCAAATTGCTGGCCATTCCCGAAGGTGATATACCAGTCCTATTTCATACAGACCCAACTCGCCTTAGGCAGATCCTTGTGAATCTTTTAGGGAATGCGATTAAATACACATTGAAGGGCGAAATTAAAGTTCGGGTAAAAATTGATCATATTGAAGATATTCCTGGTGATTGCTTGTCTTTTTCTGTTGAAGACCAAGGGCCAGGGATGGACGACAAACAAATGGCTGCTTTGTTTAATCCATTTGTAAGGGCAGGAAAAGGTTTTTCTTCACGCATTGAAGGTACGGGCCTAGGGCTAACTATCGCCAACCGACTTGCCCGCTTATTAGGCGGATTTATTAGAGTTACAACCAAATTGAAAGCTGGGTCTTGTTTTTCTTTGTTTCTTCCTGTTGATTCTCAAGATTTACACAAAGTAATCGATTCTGCAAAACTTGGGACATTAAACTCGCGCGATTTAAATGCAATCACAAGTACTTTGTCACTACCTTCGACCGCATCTATTTTACTTGCAGAGGATAGCGAAGACATTCAAGTTTATTTGCGTTATCTTTTAGAAAAAGAAGGCTTGGACGTTACAACGGTTTCATCTGGATCTAAAGTTTTACACGAATTAGCTCAATCTGATTTTGATTTGATATTAATGGATTTGCAGATGCCTGATGGTGGTGGTATGGAAACTACAAAAATCATTCGGAATTCTGGTAATAAAATTCCGATTTTTGCTTTGACCGCCAATGCTACAAAACATGATGAGATTGAATGTTTGGAAGCTGGTTTTGATTTGTTTTTAACCAAGCCGATCGATCGCGAGAAATTGTTGGAGGCTTTAGCTTGTTATTTGCCTATTGTTGAAAAAATCAAAATTGAGGGGCATGGGATTGTTGAATCTGGTTCAGATTCCAATCTTAATTTGCAACAGCATTTCTTTAATTCATTAGTGTTTAAAATTAATAATATTATTGATTTTAATAAATCTAAATCTTTTGATTCACTCGAAAAAGAACTTCACCAGTTAAAGGGTGCAAGTGGGTTTTATGGCTATCCCCAGTTAGCACAAATTGGCGAAAAAATCGAATGTGCCATCAAAAAAACTTCTAACGAGAAAGAAATTGAAGATTTGATTAAAGTTCTTTCTGTCGAAATTAATAAGATCGTTTCTTAGTTGATTTTAAATTAATGGAAGTTGTTTTTTAGTTTTCGCAATTAGAACCCTTTTTGTTTACCTAGCCTTCATGATTGCTACCCGATTCGTTCATAAATCTCTTCGTTTTTAATTACGTCCTCAAGTGGTTTTTTTAACTATCCGATTACTTTAATAGTGTTTTTATTATTCTCAGGAGGTTTTTATGAATCCGCACCTTTTAGCAAATATTGCGTGCGGAGAAGATAATCAAAAAGAGTTTTCTGAACCTTTGCTTAATTCATTCCGCTTGGATTTACCCATAACCATTAATAGCGTTGAGATCTTGCCAAAAAATGGCGTTTTAAATTTAAGATCCTTTCCACTTCTTAATAATTTACCTTGGGTTAAGGTGTTGCCTGATCTCGAGCCAAAGGTTAACACTGAATGCTGGAAGTTCCCTACGCCGCAAGAAGGAGCAGCAAATTATGTTACTCCTAAACTTTTGGGGGATACCAGTTCCGATAATAAAAGTCTTGAAGCCGAGTCTTCTGATCATGTAGAAATACTTCTTGAAAAAGACCTTACTAGGGTAAAACCATTAAAGGATATGTTTCATTTTAAAGAACGATTAATGTATTTATTGCAACCTCCGATTGAAGAGGTGTTTATAGGAAAAGAGGTTAGCCTTCCCTTCAAACCATTTCCGTATCAGATTAAAGGGATTGCATTTTTAATGCCAAGAAAATCAGCATTGATCGCTGATGAGATGGGATTAGGGAAAACGATACAAGTTATAATTTCGATTAGGCTGCTATTTCGTTCTGGGTTATTGAAAAATGTTTTAATTGCTTGCCCTAAACCTCTAGTTATAAATTGGACTCGTGAATTAAAGCTTTGGGCTTCAGATTTACCAGTTGAGGTGATTTGCGGCAATACAGAGGAACGAAAAGTCTCTTGGAATGTATCTAATACTGCGGTAAAATTAGTTAATTATGAGTTGTTAACCCGCGATGTTCTTGAAGGGGTTGCAGAAAATAAATTTTATGATTTGATGGTAATTGATGAAGCCCAAAGAATCAAAACAAAGGGATCTAAGACAGCACAGGCTGTTTGTTCCGTTCAGCGAGAGCGTAGTTGGGCTATGACTGGGACTCCTGTCGAAAATCGTCACGACGATTTGATTAATATTTTTGAATTTGTAGATCCAGGTAGGGTTCCCAAAGATACCCCCCCGAAAATGTTGGCAAGCTTGACTTCTGAAAGTATTATCCGAAGGACAAAGGAAGAAGCTGCCCCTGATATGCCTGCTAAAATTATTCAGGATGTTTTTCTTGAGCTTACTCCTGCTCAAAGGCAGGCTTATGATCTTGCTGAAAAAGAGGGTGTTGTTCATTTAAATAAGTTAGGCGATACAGTTACTGTTCAGCATGTTTTTGAGTTGGTTATGCGATTAAAACAGATTTGTAATTTTGATCCTAGAACTGGTGCAAGTTCCAAAGCTGAACAATTGTTGGCCGATATGGAGGAAGTTCAAGCTACCAATAGTAAAGCGATTGTTTTTTCCCAATGGGTTAAGCCTCTTGAGGAACTTGCGGAGCAATTAAAAGATTATAATCCGTTAATGTATCATGGGAAAGTTCCCTCTCAGCAAAGGCAGGGGATTCTTGATCAATTTAAAAAAGATCCAAAAGCACATGTCATTTTGATGAGTTATGGCACTGGTAGCGTTGGGCTTAATTTACAGTTTACTAATTATGTATTTCTTTTTGATCGCTGGTGGAATCCTGCAATTGAGGATCAAGCCATCAATCGGGCGCATCGTTTGGGCCAAAAGTCCACTGTTTTTGTCAAGAGGTTCATTTCTCAAAAAACTATTGAAGAAAGAATCGCAGAAGTGTTGGATGCCAAACGAAAACTATTTGCAGATATTATTGAGCATAGCGGTTTGCCTTCTTCGTTAGGCTTAAATGAGGAAGAAATCTTCAACCTATTTAGTTGTACGCCACGACCAAAAAAGATTGCAGCTTAAAAATTTATCTTAAGATTCATTGTTTTTTCTAAGTTTGAACCGTAGTCAAAACCTGATAGTAACTCTAAATTGATATTATACATGGTGTCTCGTTTCATCAGTATTCTATTATTATTGGTCTGGGAAATTCTTATGGACATTGCAAAATCTACTGGAAAACTAGGCATTGTTGTCGGTGGGGGCCCAGCTCCTGGGATTAACGGGGTTATTAGTGCCGTTACCATCGAAGCCATTGTTAATGGCATGGAAGTTTATGGTTTTATTGATGGGTTTAAGCATTTAGTTAAAGGTAGCGTTAGCAATATAAAAAAACTTACGATTGAGGATGTTAAAGGCATTCATCTTAAAGGTGGATCAATCTTAGGTACTTCGCGAACTAATCCTGCAAAAAATGATGCAGATATGAAGCAAGTTCTTGAAGCCCTTAAAAATCTTGGGATAACCAAATTAGTAACTATTGGCGGCGATGATACAGCTTTTTCAGCAAGTCAAGTTTATCTTAAGGCTGCGGGCGCAATTAATGTCGCTCATGTTCCCAAAACAATTGATAATGATTTGCCTTTGCCGCCTTCGACTCCAACTTTTGGATTTGAAACCGCTAGGCATTACGGAGTTAATATTGTTCGTAGCCTTTGTGAAGATGCTAAAACTACTTCACGCTGGTATTTGGTTATTAGCATGGGTCGGGCTGCTGGGCATTTGGCCCTTGGGATTGGTAAAGCTGCTGCAGCTACCCTGACTATCATTCCTGAAGAATTTCAGGATAGAGATGTTTCGATGGATGAAGTGGTTGATATTCTTCTTGGTTCAATTATAAAAAGGCGCAAAAACGGTTCTAATTATGGTGTTGCTGTGCTTGCTGAAGGGCTATTAGAGAAAATAGGCGAAAAAGGTTTATCAAATGTAGATGCCAATCAATTGAGCCGCTACGGGAAAGTTGAGCGTGATCCGCATGGCCATTTGCGCTTAGGTGAAATTGCGTTTGGAAGAATGGTTAAAGATCATCTTGCTGCCAAGCTTGAAGAATTGGGAATCAGCCTGACGATTATTGATAAAGATTTAGGCTATGAACTTCGTTGTGCCGACCCGATTCCTTTTGATGCTGAATATACGCGAGATCTTGGCTATGGCGCGGTTAAATTCCTGAAATCTGATGAGTGTACAAAATATGGAGCAGTTATTTCATTTATTGGTGGCAAGCTCCAACCTATACCCTTTGAAAACATTATAAATCCAACTACTCGAAGAATGAAAACGAGAATAGTTGATGTTAAAAGCGAAGGGTTTGAATGTGCAAGACGCTATATGATCATGCTTGATAAATCTGATATCCAAGACCCTATTAAACTCGATGCTCTTGCAAAAAGTTTAAATTGGACATCTGAACAATTTAAGAAGAGGTTTAGTTATCTTGTGGGGCTTTAGATAGTTATTGCCCCCTAGATGCAGTACCTTTTTTAACAGACATAGCAATTGGGGCGTCAAAATTAAGTGGCCTTCCAGCTACAACTATATTTTTTTCATGAAGTAAATCGCGCATTCTTCGATATATGGTAAAACTGTCAGGATAAACGCAAAAGGTCACTGCAGTTTGATTTGTATCAAGGCTCCCTATTATTTTCATAAATTCAGAATTTGGATTAAGTGCTTGTTCCAATGTTTCGCCCCTTTCTGGATCAAGCGATTCTAATACCCAACCCGTCAAAGAAAATCTGAAATTAGATCGTTCATCAGGAACAGCATTAGAAGAGGCTATATCTAATGCGCTTCTTTCTCGTTCAACTGTGTATTTTATTTTGAATGCACCATAAGTTTGTGAGGATTCTTCGAGTTCCCACTGTTTTCGTAGCTTTTCACCTAAACTTTGCATTTGCCCTGAAACTTCTTCAAGCATTGCACCAATGTCTACAGGTGTGATGCGTCCGTTTTTACATTCAAAAATCATCTCCTCAGATTGCAAGGTTCTGCTTACAGGAGTTTTGTATTTAAGTTCATTTTTTGCACCTTTGGTTTTTTTAAGTGTTTCAATTTCTTCTTTTAATTGGTCGGATTTTGCTTTTATAGCAGCCATATTTATTGGGCTGGTTTTATTGATTTCAGATGATTCTTTTATCAGTGTGTTTAGTGCTTTTTCTTGATCAAGGAGTGTTTTTAAACTGCTATTTAATTCATAAACTTTTTGTTCCATTACCCCTTTTTCTTTAACTTGGTCGTTAAGATTATTCTTTCTGCTAGTAAGTATTGCTTCAAAATCAGCTTTTTTCTTGTTTTTTTCATCAATGCTCTGTGTGAGGGGATCTGAAATATCAATTAATTTGTTTTCCGTAACATTTTGTGTATTTGGTGTAAACGATTCTGGGATTTCAAACCCTTTGTATGTTCTAGCTCCAACCCATGCTACTAAAATCAGTTTTATGATGATACCAACAACATTAGCGACGACATCCAAAAAGGAATCGAAGCTAAAATGTATTTCTTTATCTGGTCTTCTTCTTCTACGCATGGCTTAAAATTATCTTCCTTGAATAATTTCTTTGATATTATCTTCAGACTCTAAGTTTTGTCTTTTTTGTTTTATTCCTGCTGATTGTAATGCTGGATAAGACAAGTGATAAGGTCTCAACCCATCAGGCCAAACTAAGAATCGTACTTCTGGTCTGTAGGGCGGTTCGCCTGCTCGTACTGTTGATTGTTTTCTTGTGATCATTTTTTCTATTTCTTGTACAAATCTTTTAATGCCTTCTTCGGAAGCCAATAAACTTGTTGGAATGACTAAGCGGTTAGGATGAACTAGTATTTCTTCAAATTTACATTCCACATAAATCACCCAATCTCTGTCTGCAAATAATCTTGCAGCTCTTAATGGAGCGGGAGTGGAGCTTTTTCTAGGCCCTAATTCAGGTAATGGGGCTGCTATTCTTGCTGTTGGATCTTGCGCATCACTGTTGCTTTGTGACTCATCTTCCCGGTTGTACGTCGTTCTAGGCGGACTTTGTTTGTTAATTACATTTGGATCATTTTTTTTGCTGTTGAGGGAAATTGAGATACTAGGATTTTGATCCTGGCTTGTTGGTTGTGATTCTTGTCCATTGGAACCAATTGCACTTTTAGTGCTTTCTTTTTTTGAAGTTGAATTTGGGTCATCTCCTTTTTGACCGGGGCTTCCATCTGAATTATTCGTATTTGATTTGTTTTTGTCTTCACCTGAAGAACTGTTACTAGTTCCTTTTTGGCCATTTGAATTGCCATCGGAATAAGTGTTTGGTGTTGTTGCAACAGAATAGGATCCTTTTGTACCAGAAACATCTCCTGCTCCATTATTTGCAGAATTACTTGTGTTTCCACTTCCAGAAGAATCATTTCCATTAGTTATCGATTTAGCATCACCATTATTTACCCCTGTTGGATCATTTTGATTGTTATATTTTTGATTTACATCGGTGGTTGATTTGTTCGGGTTTCCTGTAGTTTGATTGTTTGTATTTGTTTGGGTTTCATTTTTGTTATTTGAATTACTATTCATATTAGTGTTACTGATACCGGTACCATTGCCGTTTGGATTCCTGTTACCGGATCCTGTACTATTTGGATTAATGTTCCCTGCACCATTGCCGTTACCGAACCCCGGATTATTAGGATTAATGTTACCTGAACCATTGCCGTTTTGATTGCTGTTACCGGATCCGGAATTATTAGGATTAATGTTACCTGAACCATTGCCGTTTTGATTGCCGTTACCGGATCCGGAATTATTAGGATTAATGTTACCTGAACCATTGCCGTTTTGATTGCCGTTTTGATTGCTGTTACCGGATCCGGAATTATTAGGATTAATGTTACCTGAACCATTGCCGTTTTGATTGCTGTTTTGATTGCCGTTACCGAACCCCGGATTATTAGGATTAATGTTACCTGAACCATTGCCGTTTTGATTATTTACTGAGGTTGGATTATTTTTAACTAAAGTGTTAGTTGTGTTTTTGTTAACCGGGAAACCAGGAAGTGCAGTGATTGGACGTATATTTTGAGCAGTTGCACCATAACTAATTGATTTTGCATTTCCGGTAGAACCATTTCTTTTTTCATTTCCATTTTGATAAACACCGTTCTTTATTGAATCGTTATTTTGTTGAGGAATATTGCCATTTCCATTGTTTATTCCACCAAGAATATTTCCTGGGGCAGGAATTGGTTTAGGGATTTGCATCGGTTTGATCATTGAAACAAGTTTTGAAGGCGAGGGTGCCGATTGTTCGTTTGGAATATCTAAAACCCAAATTTTATCAACTAATTCGTAGCCGAAATCGATATCCATAGGTTTTATAATAGATTGAAGTTTCCAATAATTGGTGATCCCGCCAGGCCTTACAAGTAGCATTAAGTAAGGAGTTGAATCTTTCGGCCCAAGGGTTTGTTGAAGGTATTCTCTAAGTAGCGAAGTTCGGTTTAAAATTTCATTTTTAAGATTGTCGGATTCATCATTTGAGGGAATAAGAGTTTGATCAGGAAAAAATAAAATACCAGATTCATTGCATTCGATATATAAAGGTTTTCGATTCAGACCATTTTTTCCAAAATAAGGAACAATAGAAAAAGCGAACTTATCTTTATCAATTGAAAATTTCATTTCTTTTAAAATCAATTCCATTGAAGCAATTTTTTCAGTTAAATCTTTCGTTTCTTTTAAATTTTTATCTGCATTTGTTTTCTCTTGTTCTAATTTTTTAACAAGCATGTTCACTTTTGATTTTTCATTTGTTATTGCGATTTCTTTTTTAATTAGATCATCCGAAGAAATTTTCGATTGAGATTTATCGTTATTTTTATCCAGTTGAGAAAGTTCGATTTTTAATAAGCTGATCTCTTTTTCTAATGCTGATTCTTTTTTCAAAAGTTCTTCATGCTTTTCTGATTTCAATTTAATCCATGCATTTTTTTCATTATCCTGATTTTGTTTTTCAGCATCAGTTTTAACTTGTAAATTTTTTGATTGAGTCCATGCAGCTTCATATGCCTTTTCTAAGGCAGCTTTTTTTGCTTTTTTATCCATTACTAAAAGTAAAAGAATCAACGCCCCCATGGTGCAAAGTAGCACAGCAAGGAAAGGGAAAGTTGAGACTTCTAGCTTCTTGCGCTTTCTCATGCAACCTTTCCGGAAGGATTACTGCGTGGGTTTTGATTCGCAGTATTAAAAAATGGTTCGTTGCTTCTACCTTGCAATTTTGAAGTTAGTAAATGCACTGCAGCCGTAAGGCAGTGGACAGCTTCCTGAAAATCGCCTGTAGAGTGGATCTGATTAAGGTTTTCCTGCATAAGATTTTGGATTTGAATCAAATGTTTTTCACCTTGCTGTAATTCAACTAAAGAATTTGTTTGCCTCGTAAGGCTTTCGACAACTTTTTGCAGAGATTGTTGCTGTTGAATGCTTGAGTCATGCAATGAGGATGCCAGTTTTCCAACTTGTTCCGTAAATTTTCTTCCAAGTTCAGAAGAGTTGAGCTCGTATTTTTCCATTTGTTGTTGGTGTGAAAATAAGGTTTTTGTTAAAGCTTCCTCAAGTGCATTGCGCATTCTATTTTGTGATTCGAATCCTGAGCCTTCCGCCTGAGCAGTTATTTTTTCGAAGGAATTTGCCCAGAGATCGACTTGTTTTGTAACTAATGTTTCTGTTGATTTAATCAAATCTTTAGTGTGTCGTGATAGAATTTCAACAATTGGATTTTGATCTGACTGAACCCTTAAAAACCTATGAGCTAGATTTTTATCGATTGAGTGTTCCAAATTTTCTAAAAATTGATCTCCTGATTTTTCTACCAAAAAACTGAAGAACATACAAACCATGGTTAACGCTAGTGCAAGAGCTGTCGCATCGAATGATAGTGCTAAGCCATCAGTTACGGTGCTCATCGATTTTTCGAGCATTTCAGGAGTAACACCAGAAATGGCGCCCGTGATACCTAGAACCGTTCCTAAAAATCCAAGAATTGGGATAGCCCAGGTGATAAACCGGGTTAAGCCAAAACTTCCTTCAAATTCAATACTATCTGCATCAGCAAAATTTCGAAGTTGATCATCAAGATCTTCAGCACTACCTCGTTGTTTGACGAATTGTAGGACATTTAAAAATCTGCGAAACACAATTGTTTTTTTTGTTTGTAGTGTTGCGGTATTTAGATTTTCGAGAAGAGTTGTTGTTTCTAATGGATGAACTTGGATGTTATCCCAAATTGGAATAAGCGTTTGACGCAGTGCGCTTTTCTCTTTTATTATTTTTGACAACTTAAATATAAGTGCTGTGATAGCACAAGAAAACATTACAATTTCAACAAATTCTACAGGATGGCCCAGGTACCGTTTCATGATTGGGACATCAATCGGTCCAAACATAACCAAGGACCAAAATCCAACCGCTATGGGCACGCCTATGATTAATGAAATTGATGTTCCAGCCATCGAAGTTGTTTTAGGGTTGAAATTGTCGGTCATAAAGATTCCTCAGTAAGGCAAAAGCAAATT
>Ga0208088_1000084_pt1 | contig 15335 bp, 12 predicted proteins | sample LakMenEpi02Apr12_FD_150661 | JGI IMG/M metagenome (GOLD analysis project Ga0208088, IMG submission 150661) | Freshwater microbial communities from Lake Mendota, WI - 02APR2012 deep hole epilimnion (SPAdes) | ecosystem: Environmental > Aquatic > Freshwater > Lake > Epilimnion/Euphotic zone ...
TTGCTCAAATGTGCTTCAGATAATTGCGCAATTGTCATACGTGATGGCAACGCATGCGCATTCATAATAATCTCTGGATAAATACCTGCGGCGGTAAATGGCATATCTGCGCGGGAAAATTTCATACCTACTGTTCCCTTTTGGGCTGATCGCGAAGCGACTTTATCGCCTATAACCAATTTACGCAAACTACTTGTGCGGACTTTAATAAATTTATATCCTTCGCCATTTTCATTAATTATTTTGTCGTTAGGAATAACATAATCTACAATACCCTGGTCTTTAGCGACAGTTGATATGTCGTTATAAATATCTATCTTTTTCTTATATTTGGAAATAAGAACATCATCAGGTAAAACATATTTTCCTAATTTTGGGATGCCCGTGTCTAAATCTACTGCATGATATTTGTTATAACTCGAAACTGCAATCTTCTTGCGGGATTCTACAGAAACGCCATATTTTTCATCATCGGCGCCATTTGTCTTATGTTTTTGTTGTTTGTTGGTATACGTTTTATAATAAATGGAGTTATACATCCCCGCCTCAATTGCGCCACGATTCGCTATAATGGAATCTTCTTGGTTATATCCTGAGTATAACATAATCGCCACAACGGCTTGAAACCCATGCGGTAAATCCGATAATGGGGTATACTTAACCGTTCTTGGTTCGACAAGGGGATACTGAGGATAAGATAGGACGTTTGCGATAGTGTCCATCCTGCTTGTATAATTACTCACATAAGTGCCAATTGCTTGTTTGCCCATAGCGGACTGATAACAATTTCTCGGCGATTGATTGCGATCAGGAAACGGAATCATTTGCGAAAGGATTCCATGCCACATTGCCGCATGCAATTCACAATGTGAATATTTTGCATAAGTAGGATAAATTAATTTGTTTAAATTCTTTATTATCATGTGCAATTTTGGATTGTCTTCTTCGGGCAATGTTATCTTGATTGTGCCTGGTGAAACTGTTTCAACAGCCACTAACGCAAATTCTTCACGTGCCCATTCCGGAAGACTTGCAAGAATGCTTTCTTTAGGGGCATCAGGGTTAAACTGAAACTCTGATTTTTCATGCGAAACACGTGCAATACACGAATTGCCGATTATATTATGTTCTTTGCATGGTATTAATTGTTCAGGAACAACCGCAATCAGACTGCATTCTTCTTCGTTTGTATCTATGTATTCAATCATAGCGCCCGAATTCCGTGAAATCGTGCCATTATCAAATGCTGAAAGACCTGTTGTTAAATTGTTCCAAGTAATCCCTTTTAAGAAATGCTCTGTTTTTATAAGGCTTTGACTTAGATTTTGACTTTGGCTTTGGCTTTGATGCCACGCCGCCCAATGGTCTAATTTAAAGTTTCCATCTTGCACGAGGTATAACGGCCTGCAATATCTACCACAATCTGTTTGCACAAGTAATTCATTTTTTTCATGGTGCCATGCAATACTTGCATATTCACTTATTCGGCCGTTTAGTTTGTATAACTTTAATGCGGAATAAATTTTATGACTTGTTGTCATATCTTCAATAATGCCAATTAAGTCTCCGTTAACCAGAACATGAGTAGAATATGGAATTACTTTCGGGTTTGCAACAGTAATTTCAGTAATACCAAGCGCCGATAAGAACAAACGCACAGGCTTATCTGATGAGTTTAAAGTTATATGGCATGTCAACGCCATGCTTTTAACTGAACCGACCTGTTGGCCTTCCGGGGTTTCATTAGGGCAAATTTTACCAATTTGCGTCAAATGATACCGACGCGGCGGTTCATATTTGCTTCCTGCTTTTTCAAGAGGGCTTTGCACACGGCGAACATGGCTTACGGTATCAAGGACAGACAAGCGTTTAAGAACTTGCGCAATGCCTTTTTTACTTTCCAATGCATTTTTTGTATGCGCCTGTGTAGTTTGCCAGTTTCCGGTGCTCAATGCATACTTAGTTTTGTTCTCAATCTTATTTTTTTGAAATATTTTGCGCACTTCTTTGTTAAGTTCATAGTCGCCCGCTTGCAATGATTTTACTTGGCTTATTTTAAGTTCTTTTATTGTGTTATTAAAATTATATCTCAAAATCTGCATTAGCAATGGCCCGCATAGATCAACACGCTTGTTTGAGTAATGGTCTCTATCTGAAAACAATTCGGGGTTTAGGTATGCAATTAATAATTTTCGCACCATGTAGCCCAGAAATATCGCTTTTTTGCGATTGTCTTGGCCAATATGCGCAAGAAATTCGCGATTAATTATGTCCTTTGTATATTGAAGCAATTTTGTATTATCTGCGGATTCAAGCGATGTTTTTAACATTCGGGCATTATGAAGAGTATTTGATAAATAAATAATTGCGTCTTCTTGTGTAAAAACGTTTTGATTTTCGTATGCAGATGGCATAACTAAGTTTAACATTTCAATATCTACGCGTTCTAAATCGCCGAGAATAAGTTCAAATATTTCTTTATCTGTAATAATACCTAATGCTCGAAATATAATAAACAACGGTGTGCCATATGAATGGGTGCCATCTTTAAATTGTTGTAATTTGACTTCTAATTTCTTGCCGTGATTTGCGCTTTCTTTTCCAATAAAATTATGTCTTTGTCTAACGAGACCGACCTTAATTGGTTTTACTGAAAAGTATTGTTGGTCAATACTTGACAAAACAACAACATAAGCGAGTAATGGTTTTACCGAATTTGTCGGTTCTTTATACGTCATAATTTTATTGTCAACTTGGCGTTCTTGTGCTATAATAGTCTTTTCACTTCCATTAATAATAAAATATCCACCGCTATCATAAGGGCATTCACCCAATGCAATTTTTTCGGCTTTTGATTTGTTATACGTATAACATAGTTTAGACCCTACCATTATAGGAATTTTAAAAAACGGCACTTTCTGCTCGCTTTCGCTATGAGTTAATTGGCCGTCTTTATAACATAATTGTCTATAATCGATGAACACAGTAGCAGAATAAGTCTGATCACGCAAACGCGCCTCATATGGCGTCAATGGTTGAAATCCTCTATCTGTAGTATGTTGCAATGCGTTGCATACATATATTCTGTCGATATGAATTTCTTTGCGGTCTTTATACATTTTACTTGCTTCATCCCATTTTATACCTACGCTTATAACTTTATTATGTTGAATAAGGCCGGGGATTATACTTAATATTAATTCGTCATAACTTTTAGTTTGTGTTTTTGTCCAAAATGCCGGATCTGATAGTAATTTATCAATTACATTCCAGGTATCAGCATTCCAATCAAATTCCATTATGATTGCCTTTTATATTATTATAATATATAATTTTCAATTACGTTAATTAATAATATAATTGATTATTTTTTAACTTAAAAAAATAATACATTTATTTAAGTCATTAAACGAAGACTAGTTATGGATGACTTCTATGCAGTCTTAGAAAACGCTCTTGCACACAAGCGCATTTCATACAGGCAATACAAAAAGGTAATTAATGCCTATGCCCGCTTTTTGCAACTGTTCTCGCAAGTAATTTTTCCGGGCGACGACGGCGATTATGCTAACAATGCACTGACGTTTGACATATATTTCGCGCAGGTGTCGTTCATATGGAAGACAACCAGAAAGTGCCGCATCACCAAAACGCGCCAATTGCGCCATTTTCTTAAAACGCGAATGATGGGGTGCGCTGTTAGGTTTAGGGATGCACCAGAATGCAATTTTTATAGTTGCAATTTCGGCAAACTTGCACAACATTTATCCTCTTGTGTCGCATGGCAGGAAGGCTCGGCTGAATACATTGACCATGTTAAACACCAAAGACAAAGGGCCATGCTTGAAGACGAAGAATCGGCGCCGTGTGCATGAATGTCAAACACTATTTTTTTATTGTTATTACGTTGTTCAATGTTAACTTTATCTTTAATTTATCTTTGCTGATGTTCATTTTATAAAAATATATTCATAAATGTTCGTCTATCTTTAAGGTTCAACGCCAATCTACTTGCCTCTCGCGTATTGTATAATCGCATTTTGCTTGGAGAACGGCGACAATTTGATTATAAATATGAAGGTGATTCGCAACAATTTTCGGATTTTTCACAAAATACTGGATGACATCGCGAACGAGACAAACGCGAAGCGGCATTATAATGAGTTTGGAGAAGTGGCTCAAGGCGATTTATACCACGGGGGTGCATCAGGAAATCAGGAGGTTCTATTGTTCCGGCATAAATGTCAATTTTACGGCATCTAGCATATCTTTATATTTAATGGCGTAAATAGGAATGAATACTGAGTTCTGTTTTTTTAATTTATTACTTAATAATTACTTTGCATTATAACTGCACGTTATATCGGCGAAAAAAACTTATCGCGCTTCGCGTTCATTTCTTCATCTCTAATAATATTATTTGAAATTTGTTTAAACGTTTTTCCTTGCAAACTTTCGGTTATGTAATACATACTATAAACGCCACATTCGGAATTTTTGCGCTGATGTTTAACATTATTGCAATTAACAGTAAAATTGCAATTAGTTCCCCAAGCACGCGCCAATTTTGGTGATTGGGATTGAATATAGTCAATATATTTTCTTACTTCAGAAGGTGCAGGGCAAATTGCCACCGAATCATAAAAAGAAATACTTGGTTTTGATGGCATTAAGTTAATGAACATAGAAATCCAATGTTCGCCGTCTTTATAAGAAGGATCTGTGTTAAAAATAATGCCAATCTTTGTTATGCCGTTTTGCCATAACTTAGCAAAATCCAATAATACAAGATCCGGCATAACTTTCATAAAATCTATAGGCACGGGCCCTATAAATTTAAACTCGGGATATGCGGTTTCATATTGTTTCATTACGTCTTCAATATCGGATGTGCTTAGCCACATATATTTGCCTTTTGGTTTAGGAGGTTTAAATGTAAACTTTAACAATTCAGTGTCGCCCGATTTTTTTGCAAATGGTTGACGCACCCAACAAACTTCATTATTTCCGCATTCTTTGCTTAATCTTTTTTGTAATTCTGACCAAAGATCAGTCGCATTCATTCGCGAATAATTTATTGGCGCAATATTCTGATAATATTTGTTATAACTATCCGCCATTTTTTTAAGTTTTCTCAAAGAATAACAAGTAGACTGGCTACCTGATCCTAATTGTTGCGCATTTAATCCGGGAGAACATTGCATTATATTATAACATTATATAATAATACCGCGTAAATCGGCTTCAGTAAACCATATATTTGATATATATTTTATTAGATGCAAGTCCAATTTCGGCTCAGGATCAGGAGCCAACTCTTCTTTTTCATAACTCTTTTTTAGTATTAGTTTTACTTTTGTATTAATTATTATGCTGATGTTGATATTCAACTCTTTGCATAATATTGGCAATATTTTTTTATATTCTGCGTCATAATTATTATGTGGATCTAAAATAATATTCGCATAATCGCAATATATAGGCACTGTTTTGTCTATTATTTCCGAAACCTTTGCAACGCAAATGCGAAAGTATTCGATGCGCATTTCATTTGTGTCTTTTATACTCGGTTTGCCCCCAGCATTCATAGTAAAACAAAAAAAAATGTTTTTGTATTGAACTACGTCGCCGAGGGAATACCTTTTCGCAAATAGGGTATCCAAAATCAAGGCTTCTTCATCGGCAATGGCGCTATTACATAATATGTTTATAAGACCATCATTGCGTTTTCCGGTTATTTTTTTATCTTTTATGTTATAAATCAAAAGATAATTACTGGGCGTTGTGCCATCTGATAAATAAATCTTCATGTAATTTGGTTCATTTATTTGTTTGAACATAGCAATTATTATAAGTATTATGTATTTTTTTTCAATTACATAAATATTAATTTTTTTCAATTACATAACAATTAATATTTATGAAGGACATAACAATTAATATTTATGAAGGATCATTATAATGTATAATAATAATGCAATTATTATAAAAAATACAAGGAATAATTGTATTATATACGGCGTCAGTATTTTTAATACGTATATCCTAATAGGATCGATTAAATTATTGTTTAGTTTAACTTGCACGTCCGGGTTTTTTGTTATTGTATTTAATTCATCTAATATATGGATTATACTATCAGATATCATATAAATTAACTATAATTATTTATATTAATTCAACAAACGCATTATGATGTTATTTAAATAAATTAAAATAATTTATTTAATTATTTTATATATATTATATGAATAACCAAATAAAAGTATGGCAATTAATTCTAACTGCGGTTATTATGGTTGGTCTCTATTTGATTTATTATAATTTTGTAGAATCGTCAAGCGACAAAAACAGGTCTACTCGTCGCGAACACTTCGCCCCTACGAATGTAATGATTCCACCACAATCTTCATTGGCGATGCCAAAGTCCACTGACGGACTTTCTTCACTACCTGTTTCCGTAATGCCCGGATCATCTTTGGCGCCACCTGCGCATGTCGTTAAGCCAATTACTTCATATAATACTAATGTATTGGCGCCCCCTACCCCAAGCAATCCATTGACACCTGAATCTAAAACAACTGTTTCTGATACTCTGAGCCAGTCTGAGTATGCCCCTCTCGGATGTTTCCCCAAGGATCAACTTACCTCGGCGGATTTATTACCAAAACAAGGCGGATGGGAAGCATCTAACCCAGCAGTGCCGATGTCAAGCCTTTCCGGCGCAAATTTCTTGACAAGCGGAACTATGTATGGTATTAATACAACCGGTAGCAGTCTTAGAAATGCAAACACTCAATTGCGATCAGACCCATGCATTCCACGCATGAATGTCGGGCCTTGGAGCCAAAGCACTATTGAGTCAGACAATAACCGTAAATATTTGGAAATAGGAAACGCATAATTGCGATGTAATTTAATTTGTAGGATCACCTGTAAGAATAATCTCACCCGGCGGTATTTGATTATGATCATGGTATTCCTCTTTTTCCTTTTCCTTTAACTCAATAGCATGCGGTTGAGTATTAAATTTTGGCTCAGGTATGCTTTTTTTATAGAAAGGGATTCCTGATTTAAATAGATTTACCTTATTTTCTGGGGTTGCAGTTTTGCAATTTAACATTGCAAAATAATAAGCGCATCCGCTTAAAAATCCGCATAATAACGGATTTTTAAGGTAGGTATACATATCTTTTTTATTGTCAAATAGTTTAGAATCTATAAGCATAAAAACAACTGTAATAATTATAATTCCGCATACAACTATAAACCCATGCCTTTTCATATCTTCATAATTATATACCATATATTTTTATTATTTTATAAACGCATTTTTATGATCGAGATTTTTCTTTATGCGAATAACTTGTTATTATAGATTCCAACGTCGAATCACTGTCCGAAATAATTGGTTTTGTGCCCAATATTGATCTTATTGTTTTATTGCGTTCTGCGGGGCGCATTTTATCGAGTTTTATGTTAACTTTTGTAATCTTAGGTTTAGCGTTTATTATATCTTGTGCGATTATTGAAGCTGATTGCGCAGCGGTTGAAGATGATTGCTCAGCGGTTGAAGATGATTGCGCAGCGATTGAAGATGATTGCGCAGCGATTGAAGATGATGGAGGCGTCATCAATGGCAATGTTTTATCAGATGATTGATCGAATGATGGAGACCGGGCCTTATGGTTTGATATTTCTTCCGCAATCTGCAAAAATTCTTCTTGGTCATTTTCTTTGACTATTTGCGTTGGCTCTTCTATCATTGTTGGTTCCGCAAGCCTCATTGGCTCTTCTATCATCATTGGATTTGTTATCATCGTTGAATCGTCGTGTTCGTATAAACTAATAACATCTAAATCGCGAGTTTTATTTATTTCTTGCAAAATTGACAAACTTGATTGTTTGGGCTTTTTGGCAACAGAATACCTTATATTATTTTGCTTAATAGATATTGTAGATTCTAAGTCGTATGCGCAATTGTCGATAATGTTGTTAATATGTTTAATACTTTTATGTTGATCAGATCCATTGACAATGCTCCTTGAATCGCGAATGCTCCTTGAATCGCGAATGCTCCGCGCATAATTAGTATTCTCAAGACTATCTAAATTATTTTGAGTTAATTCAATGCTGTCGTCTCTTTTTTTAGAATAATTACTTTCTTTTATTGTATAATTTGTTTGTGTCTCTGTTGGTTCTTGTTCGTGTTCTTGTGTCTCATCATAAGTTATGGTATCACTTATTAATTGTTCTTGTTCTTGTTCTTGTTCTTCTGCATTTTCCTTTGTCCATGCCTGCATCGGCATTTCATTATTTGTAAAATCTGACTCTTCGATATCACAATTATCATCGCCACTATTCATATTATTATTATCTTTTATAATGATATTTTTAAAAGTCATATTTGTTCGTATTTCTTCTTCATTCTCTTCATCATCTTCTTCGCCTTTATCTTTATCTTTATCTTTATCTTCATTTTCTGATTCTGATTGGACTGCATTTACGTTTGTGTCTTCATCTTCGCCTTCGCCTTCATCTTCGCATTCATCTTCGCCTTCATCTTCGTCGTCCAAGAAATTTCTTGGCGTTTTAAATGATTTTTTAATATCATTAAGCCTATCTATTTTAGTAATTACATGCACATTCGATTCATGCCCTACTGCAATGTAGTTGTTAATATCATTATTAATGGTTTTATTAATTGCACCTTTTATCTTTTCCAATATAATTAAATAATTTTTTTGTATAACAGACGGTTCATACTTATGATAAAATAACAAAGGTTCTTTAAAAAAGATGTTAGCAGCATTAATGTATACCTTATGAACAAACACCCTATTTTTAGGGATTCCAATCATAACCTTTTCATTAGGCCCTATTTCTGATTGAGCAATAATAAAATAAATTTTTGTTAATAATGAAGTTAGCAATTTCTCAGTCATATCATTATTTTTTAGGTAATGCAATAATTGATTATAATCTTCTTCTAACAAAGCCTCTGGTAAGTATTTAATCTCCATTAATGTTAATTGAAATGGTTTTATAAAACCGCTATTACCCCCACGTGCGGTGGCAGCTCTTTTTATGTCATTATAAATTTTATTAATTCCCTTAAAAATATGGGGAACTAATAAATCATTTAAACTGTCTGTCCAACGTTGCATATTATATTATAATATTGCATTTGTTTTTAAATAAATATAAAACATAAACTAAAAAAGAACAATAATATTCCGAGATATATAAGACGATCTTCTTTGATTATTATAACAAAAACTTCATTCATCATTGAAGTTTTCTTTTTAATGTTCTTATTTTTTAGCATAATCAAATCGTCTAAAACCGAGTTGAATGTTTTAGATATGTTCCTTGCAATTTCGGTTATAGATAAGTTGCCAAACTCATGAGATGTGTCAAGGTCTTCTATTTTTTTATTTTCGACAACGGTATAATATTTTAACTGTTTTTCTTCATTTTCTTTTGCTAGTAGGTCTGCCATTATATTATAATATTTCATTTTATTTCAACGAAACAAAATTAATTACATTTTTAGAATCAAAGTATTCTATTGCATATAAAAAGGTATGAAAATGTTTTTCTGCATACTTCTTTGCTTCGTGCTCTGATTCAAACGTTTTAATTTGCTTATTATTTATGTAATTTTTATAAATATGCGTAGGCAACTCAAATAGGTATAACCTTATTTTCCACCGACCATTCTCATAAAAAATGTCGTTTTTTATATGGTTATAATATTTGCTAACGTTTTCTATTGCAGATTCTTTTGTAATAAAATTGGAATCAAGGATAAATAGCCGTTGATACTTAATGTATAACCGTTTAGGTATTGAGTGATACTTAACAGATAGTTTAAATGGCATTATACTTATTGTAATTGAAAAATAATTAATAATAAATAAATAAGACATTAAAACTAATGGAGATTATACCACAAGAAATGCCTGCGCATCGGATAGAGGAATACCTAAAAAAAGATGAAACATTAATAATAAAAGACCCGCCCAACTCGCTTATTGAGTTATACCTATTGTCAAACATATCGCAATTTTTAGGTATTCGCGCGGAGTTTGATTATAGCATTGAAAACAACGTATCTGTAAAAACATTAGGTAAATTTAACAAGAATTATGGCGATCTTATTACATTGATTAAAGGTGCTAAAAATGTAGACGGGTTTAATGCGCTTATTACATTTATCAATAATTTTAATGGAAGCATGAAACATCAAAAATTTACTAAATGGACTAATTATTGTTTTTCTATAAAACACGCAACATCGCTTGACGAGTGTTTGGAATATATAATTTTTAAATATAATATATAATTATTATTATAATGATACCGGACATAAATCTTATTAAAGATCATATTTTTACCAAAAATAAATACGTCTTTGATAAAAGAGATTTGCCCAAAGATAAATTATCCGTGTTTGCTGATCCAATTGGGTTGTATGACCCATTAGGGAATAATGTAAATCCTTTAACTATGAGACCATATGAAAATTTATACCGTTCTGAACTAATGTCTTTTTCAGTTGGCCCCTTAGCAGATGGAAACAAATATGCGAAAACGTATGCCGGGTTAGGGTATTCATGGACAAATTTAGTTATTTATTCAAAATTAGATGAGATATTGCACGCAATTAGGACAACCCAAGTAACTCTAATTAAAGCCGGCACGGGTGTTGGTAAAACGGTTATAACCCCTAAAATCGCATTGCAAGCGTTTAATTTTCAGAAAAAGGTTATATGTGCAATTCCAAAGCGCGGGATAACGCAAACAACCGCGGACTATGCTGCGGAATGTTTAGATGTTCCTTTGGGAAAAGAGGTGGGATACCGGTATAAAGGCGACAATAAATCATGCGCTGATACCAAATTGCTTTTTACTACTACAGGGACTATTAAATCGATTATTACGGGCATTGATCCATACTTGTCTGAGTATTCCTGTCTTATAATCGACGAAGCCCATGAGCGTTCTGTGCAAATTGACCAGTTATTGTATTTCTCTAAAAAGATATTAGCAAAACGCCCAGAATTCCGTATCATAATAATGAGTGCAACTATTGACACTTCTTTGTTTCGGCGATATTTTACCGGGTTTTCTTATGTAGATTTTGATTTTCCGGGCAAAACGTATCCGGTTGATATTATTTATGCCAAGCGTCCTGTCGCTGATTGGAAAATCGCGGCGGTTGAATGTTTAAACCATATTTTGGCGACTACTACTACTGGCGACATTTTAATTTTTACTAAATCCGGTGGCGAAGGGCGCACTTTTTGCGAGGGGTTAAAAGCATTATATAATGTAGACTCAAAAAAGAAGGCAAAAAGCCCGAGACAAAAGGCGGGTTCGCCAAAACGTAGTCCGAGTAAACGAAGTCCGAGTAAACGAAGTCCAACTAAACGAAGTCCAACTAAACGAAGTCCGATTCCACCAACAACTGAAATTCCCTATTGCGCTGTTCTTGAAGGAAGGTCTTCTAAAACTGAAAAAGATTTGGCTGTCAAAGAGTTTCAATATTTACAATTAGATACAGGCATTCCTGGAACTACGTATTCGCGTAAAGTAGTAACCGCGACCAATGTTGCAGAATCGAGTATTACTATAGACGGGCTTTCTTATGTTATAGATTGCGGATATGCTTTGGTAGCGTCTTATTCTCCTGCAGAAAACGCAAGTAGTCTTCTCGAAGAGCGCATTTCACAAGCGGCATGTATACAACGTTCGGGGCGTGTAGGTCGCACCAAGAAAGGCACTTGTTATCGGTTATATACTGAGCAAGAATATAAAGCATTTAGACAGTATCCAGTTCCCGATATGCAAAAAACCGATCTTATTAAAGATATTTTAGATATTTGCACTATGCCTATACCTATGCCGACGCCTATGCAGAATATCTCGAAAGAAACGGATTTAGTTCGAGGCAAACGAATTCTTTCAGAACTAATATCGCCACCAGAGCCTGTTTTTATTGAAACCGCAATAGATAGGTTATACAAAATCGGCGCAATCTCTTCGGGAAACATTACACCTTTGGGGCACGGTGTTTCTTTGTTTAGAACAATTGATCCTGAATTTGCGACGGCGATGTTGGCGGGATATTTTTATAATTGCAAAATGGACATTATTAATATAATTTGTATCCTTCATGAAATTGAGTTTAGAATGGAAAAGTTATACCAAAAGTTTTCTAAGAAATCCGATGCTAATGCTATTCGAGAAAAAGCGGAAATGCAACGAAAACAACGGCGATTTAATCATCCTTTGGGCGATCATTTAACGTGTCTTTCGGTTTATACCTCATTGAAACGCGCCATGATGGCAAATCCTACGATGAATCCCCGCGATTGGTGCAAAGATAACGGTATTAACTCAAATATTTTTGTTGCAAAAGGCGCATCGTCTTCATGGGATAAAATAAAAAATGAAAGTTTGAGGTATTCCACATTAATCGAGTCAATTGTTCGCCCTATTGAACTTAAAATAAAGTATCATGCCGAATATATGACTGATGGCGGCAAGTATTCTATTAAAGAACTTGAAAAACAGTTAGCAGTGCGAAATGGCGATGTTGGTGATGATGGAGATGATGGCGATGATGATGCCGATGAAGATAAAGTCAATATCTCAAACATTCCTATTGAAATCATGCCAGACCATGTTATCCAAGAAGGAGGTGGCGAAGATGCGCCAAATCGAATGTTTAAACCAAGTCCAATTTACGAGTTAAACTTTTTTCCTACCGCGTCTGATTTAGGATCGCGAGATAATAACATTATGAAAGCGCTTATGTTAGGATGCGGGTATAATGTAGCAAGACAGAAAGAGAAAAATATTTATAAAACATTACATCCCTTTGCACCGCGAACGGGTATTCCTGATATGAATTCCAAATATTTTTTGCCTGCAGACAAGAGCGCTGACGATAACTTCATTTTATATGGCCAACTATTTATGACTAATAAGACGGCAAAAAATCTAAAATTTAATATTGTTTCTTCGATTACCCGGTTATATCTCAAAAGCGATTTGGAAATTAACGAAAACGTTGCAATTAGTAAAAAATTGGCAAATGATACCAAATATATTATTGGCAAAAACTCCCCGAAAATCATAACAAAAAAAATAAGTCCTAATAAGGACAGAAAAAGCGCTAATAAGAAAAAAATAAGTCCTAAGAAAGGACAGAAAAAGCGCTAAGGAAGCGATAACATTTTCATTTATTATATTATAATGATTTGTTTAACTCCAGTAGAAATTAAACAAATGTTTAAATGTTATAATAATTCTAAACTTTTTGCACAATCAGATGCTTTGGTAATAACTCCGCAATTTTGTCGGGGTCCATCGAGAGTGGCATCGGGAATTATAACAAAGAACAAAATAGATATAAATGTGCCTTATGTTATGAAAGTAGTTGCACAGTCATTTGGTGATTCTGAGCCGTATTTATACTTAGGATGTAATTATACAAAAACATTCATTGGCCATGAATTACGCGAGTATTTTTGCGAAGTTCTTTCGGAAATATGTAATACTAGTATAGATATAGGAATTTTATATAGGAACAATGTTAAACAAGTAAAAGTTGCTGTTTATTCTATAACCTTCATTCCTTTGCAAACAATTCCGTTGCAAACAATTCCTTCATCAGAAAGTAGTATAATTCTAACAGATGATTGCACTAGGTCGTTAATAATTAATGACAATGATTTTTTATTAAATGAACTTAGCGGTGATAATGCAATAATATCAATGTCTCCTGGAAATTATTTTTATGATGTTATAAAAATATCACGTGCTGTTTCTATTATATCAAATCATTGTGCTGTTAAAATAACTGCAAACACAATAATAATTGCACTTGAGGACAATACCGAATTGGCGCAAGTAATTTTTTCAAATATTATTATAAATGGCGCGCTTATCCTTTTTGAATGTCTAAATAAAAATCATATTTTAGAGTTTGATACATGCTATTTGCCTCAAAGCGCATTTAAACAAAATTCCTCTGGGCGGATGCGTATTAAAAACTGCTACATTGAAAGCGATACTTCGGATATTATTACAATAAATAATGGATCACTTGAAATATTTTATTCAGTCATTATTTCAAATAGTAATAAATGTTGCATAAAGATAAATGATAATGGTAAACTAATCATTTTAAATAATACATTATTAGAAAATGATGCCGATGATGCTAGCGTGTTGTTGCATATTAATCAGACTTATAATTTATCGAAGGTAAAGTATTGTGCATTTAAATTTAACAAACGCCAAAGCGTTGATAACATAGAAAGAGTTGCAATTATATCGTATTGTGATTTATATATTGAGAATTCAAATTTTTATTTATCTGGTGGCAAATATATTGCAAATATGAACAATCGCGTTTTAACTTTTAAAAATAATTGTATAAAAATGGATGAATTATAATATTATGGTATAATATAATGATAGTTTGTAATAACGCGGATGATATCTTAAATTTATTCGAATCATATAACAAAGCCGAGTTTATTGCATCAGATGATACTGGAGTTATAATAACATCTAAACCAAATGCGCCAATATCCGGAATTCTAACGCGCGATAAAGTCATGTTGATAAAGGATTATACCTATATCATAAGTATAACAGGCAAAACTTTGACATTTGACAATTTTTCTTTTATATATCCTGGTGATCATATTAAAACAATTGAACGAAAATACATTAATTCTGACATAGTTGCAACATATGAATACGTCTTTATTGCGCAGAGCACGGGCGAAGTAAATTTAGGATTATTGTTTAGTAGAAGCAAAACAAAAGATAGTGTGCTTGTGACAAATATAATAATAGATAAATTTTTAGAACAAGAATATGTGAAAGTGGCACGCAAAGATGAAATAACCGGCGAAAAGCATTTTAAGGCTGATGCTAACTTTGAATCTTTGTTGTTAAATGGTAAAGATATTTATACCGTGTTTAATACTGGCGGTGGTGGTGGGACTGGTTCTGGCGGAAATACTGGGCCTGATGGCGCGACTGGTGCAACTGGAAATACTGGTGCAACTGGCGCGACTGGTGCAACAGGATCTGATGGTGCAACTGGTGCAACCGGTGCAACAGGATCTGATGGTGCAACTGGCGCAACTGGCGCAACTGGCGCGACTGGTGCAACAGGATCTGATGGTGCAACCGGCGCAACCGGTGCAACAGGATCTGATGGTGCAACTGGAAATAGCGGTGCAACCGGACCTGATGGTGCAACTGGATCAACGGGTGCAACTGGATCAACTGGATCAACTGGTGCA
>Ga0208088_1000086_pt1 | contig 15254 bp, 17 predicted proteins | sample LakMenEpi02Apr12_FD_150661 | JGI IMG/M metagenome (GOLD analysis project Ga0208088, IMG submission 150661) | Freshwater microbial communities from Lake Mendota, WI - 02APR2012 deep hole epilimnion (SPAdes) | ecosystem: Environmental > Aquatic > Freshwater > Lake > Epilimnion/Euphotic zone ...
CCGAAAAAAATTTATGTAGTTATAAATTTCTAGATAATGAAAATCATAAATAAAAATCTAAACTGTTGATTCTAGATTTTAATTTATATAAGATTGAAAAAATATAAAAAATTGGTTTCAGGTTTTGTAATTATTTTTTAAATTTCTTTAAGGGCTTTTTTTTTTAAATATTGTTGTTTCTTTTGTTCTGCAATTTTTTCTTTATTAGCTTCATAATGTTGTTTCTTTTGTTCTACAATTTTTTCTTTATTAGCTTCTCTATATTTTTTATTATATTCTTTTATAAGTTCTATGTTAGATGTTTTATATTTTTTTTGTTGTTCTAAAACCTTTTCTTTATTAGCTATTGTCCACTGTTTTTTTAATACTGTAAGTTGTTCTTTATTAGATTCCATATATTCTTTTTTACTTCTATTAGGGTATTTAATATTTAACTTAGCATTCAATAACTCATAATAATGTCGTTCTCTTGTGTGTGCTTCATTTGAATTATTACAGTTGTATTTTTCAATCTCAATCATTGTAAAATTATCCCACCCGCCATTACAGCGTATAGTTTGATATACTTTATAATTATAACTTTTTGCTTTCTCGTTAGTACAACACCTTCTATGTTCGCTTTTACGTCTTACAAAATCAGTAGTTGAACCAACATAAACATCAGTAATATTTAAATCATTGCATACAATTTTATAAATAATTGTTTTTGAATAATCAATTGGTAATCTCGGCATTTAATATTATAATATATTATTTCTTTAAGACCTTTTTAGGTTTCTTTTTAACTCCTGCTCCCTGTTTTAACACATCGACTTTAGCGCCTAGATTGGTAGTAGCATTTGCGATACGCTGTAAAAACGGTAAATTCTCAAATAGAAAGTCAGTATCTTGTTTTACAAAAACTCTATCTGATTCATCCCCAATATTATTCGCATCTAAAATACTAATTATAAAATCTTGACAGTTGTTACTTTTTGCGGAGTAATTAAAAAAATCAGAATCTCCCATTAATTTTTTAGTTTTAATCATAAGTTCATTAATAGTAAGTCCGGTAGGTATATTACTTATAATATCTTCAACTTCCTCATTTGGTCTTGTAGGCGGTGACACATCCATAAATATTACTTCATTCTTCTCTACTATTATTTTCTTTCCTGATACAGTTGTCATCTCTAAAAATAAATGAAATAAATCGTCGTAATCGCTTTCTTTATACCGCTTACCAAACTCACCAAACGAAACAGCAGATAACGCGTTTCTTAATAATGAGGATACAGGCGTACGTTTTAATTTATATGATACTATTTTTTCATTACCGTATTTTTTTAATATGGCACGAACTTTTGGTGGTAAATCATTTCTACCAAATATTACGGCTTTAGCGATTTTTAAATTATTTGGTAAATATCCACCTTTGATTTTAACTTTCGTATAATCATTTTTACACTTAGCAGAACTCATAGCATCTTTATAAGATAAGTTATTCTCTTTTGCAAAAGCCTTTACGTGATTAATCCAATTAGACATTATACTTATTTAGATATTAATTATTATAATAATAAATTAAAAATATAATTAAATTAATGTTAACAACAATATAAAACAATATTAAATATATAGCGCAAGACTGTGTCTTATTTTGTTTTAATACACATAATAAATCACGCTCTAAACTTGTAATACTATCGAATCCAACATTCATCATATAATATAATAGAAAATAATTAGTTTAAGAATATTTAATATCTAAATATATATAATATGAATAAATTTAAAATCGATGAAGATTACGGAAAAGAACAAGAAAGCAAATCTGAGGAATATATCAAAGATTATTTTAAACAATCGACATTAAAAAAGTTATCTAAATTTAATAAATTTGACTTTGAAGGTGATACAGCGTTGTTCGAAGTGAAATCACGAAGAAATAATCACGACGCGTATCCGTCGACGATGATTGGTTATAATAAGATATTAGCTTGTAAAAAATGCGAAATAGATGTTTTCTTTATATTTCAATATTTAGACGGTAATTATTATTATAAATATTCTAAAGATGATTCATTCGAAATAAAGAAAGGTGGTAGATATGATAGAGGAAAAATTGAGAGTAATTATTATTGTTTCATACCTATTGAAAAATTAATTAAAATAGATTTAAATTAAAATATTACATTATTATAATGAATTTATATAATAAAGCAATAAAACTCGGTGCCAGTGATTTTGGCGAATCTAACAAAAGTAATAAACGATTTTTTGTAATTTACGATAATCATTTAATTCATTTTGGTTCTAAAACAGGTTCAACATTCTACGATCACGGAAATAAAAAATTAAAAATTAATTGGTATAAAAGACATTCTCAGATTAAAAACAAACAAGGTGAAACCGTAATTAATAACCCGTATTCAGCGTCATTTTGGAGCGCTAATTTATTGTGGTGATTTACATTAAAAATTTTAAAGGTTTTACGCCATAAGATTGTTTTTTCTTTTCTGCTTTAACTTTACCGCCGCTCATATCAGAACTCATAGTTAATTGTTTAAATTGTCCTATAGGTGGTCTAACACCAGAACCACTGACACCTCTACGAATAAGAGGCTTTAGTCCTTTAAGTGTTTTTAACATACCGCCGCGAAATTTTGGATTTATTTTCATAAAACGTACCATTATATATATATGATAGAAATTTTTATATTATTTATTTCTAATAATTAGTGTAATTACTGAATTAGGATCTAATATTTTGATATCGTTAAATTGCTCATCCTGTAAAGTTATAGATAAATTCTGAAAGATCCCGGGTGATAATTTAACCCATTTTTGAAATGATGGCTCATAATTAATATTAGAACCAAATGAAGCATTAGATATAGCAAATGAATCGAGAATATCAGATGGCATTGTGACAGGATTAGAAACGAGATTACAGCGCAGAACAATAGAATTTACATTAGAACCAAGAGGGGTATAATCTGATACTTTAGAAAAATTAGCAGTTGTTGTCGTTGGATAAGTTCCAATATTATAACCAATTAATTTACCGAAAAAATTATCAAGAACTACAAACTGCGGACATCTTGTAACAGTAGGTAAAGTCCATCCTGGATTCGTCCAACCAGATGGAAGAGTTATAGGAACTAATGAACAAATCAACTGAACTTTATAAGCACTTATATTATAAGATAGATTGACATAATAAACATAATTACCTGAGCTATTAATTAAATAATAATTATTAGTTATGCAAACTTGTTCTATATACGATTGAATTTGCGGAATAGTATAAAAACCATCAGGAATCGTTATATTAAGTGTAGTAGTTGTTGCACCTGTTGGAAATATTAAATTAAATTTTGTATTTTGGTAAAAATAAGAAACATTATACCAAGAATAAGGAATCTGTGCAGCACTAACACTTATCTCAGCGTTATCACCTATTTTAAAACCATTTAAAAATTGGTATTGAAAAATATTATTATTAGCACCAATAACATTTTTTGAATTGAGCACCAGCGTATAGGACATATAATATATATAAGATATTTTTTAAATTAATATAAATTATTTATTTATCCGAATAATTAATTTATATATTAATATATATGACAACAGCACCGCCACCAGAGTTTTACTTTGAATCGATAGACTTCAACCCAGAATTTTTTGAAGATGTTAGTGCAACACTAACTAAAAAAGAATGTGATGAAAGATATTTAATAAAAACAGAACAAGATACAGCTACAGCATTACAAACATTCACAGGAGGTATTAAAACAAATTCAATAGAACCTATTAATGCAACTGATACACTTAATATAGCAACTATTTCATCTACAGCAACAAATGTAATTAATATTGGTAATACGACGACAAATGAACAAACATTAAATTTAAATTCAAAAACAATAAATATGGGTGATACGTCAGTTCCTTCAAGTGTTAATATTTTATCAAGTTCTGTAATCATAGGCACAACAAGTGGTATTATTAAATTTGGTTCATCTGCTGTAACCACTCAAATAACGGCTTCAACTTCATCTTTAAATATTTCTAACGTTGGACCTGCTGATAATGATTTTAATTTATGCCCAGTTCAGAACGCAGGAATTTTATTCATAGGAAATTCAACAGCTCGAACCGGAGCAATAAATATTGCAACTGCAAAAACAACATCATCAGTACAACCAATAAATATTGGTTCTAGTAATGTTAATGCAACAGGACAAACAATAAATATTAATAGACCTTTAACAATTGGTTATACTGCATCGGTTGGACCATCATCATTTTCTCAGATTGGTTATTTTAATCAATCATCAGGATCTTCAACAAGTACATTAACAAGTGGTAATAATGTACTTGTTCATTCTGTTTCTAGTATTCCAGATGGTACATATATTATTATTGGTAATATAACTTGTTTAGGTACTGGATGCACAATTACTTTACAAGAATTCGGGATAACTACAGTAACGCCACCAATACCAACCGGCGCATTAACTTATTATCCTTCTGCATCTGTAAAAACTTCTAATACTTTTATCCCTGCAAATGGTACATATATTGTTAATTTTAATACGGTTTGTAAAATTACAGGTGGAACAATTTTTTTGAGTTCAAATACGACGTATACCGGTGGAGCATTTTCATTACAAGGAAGATTAATTATTACTAGAATAGGTTAAATATATTAAATAAAATATTAAATAATTATTTTATATAATATAATATATGACAGAACAAGCACCACCCGAATATTTACCTTTTAATGGTATTCAATTCAACCCCGCATATTATGAACAGGATATAGATAATAATATTACAGAATATGAAGCGAATAATACATATCTTAAAAAACCAATTAACCAAAATACGGGATTAATTAATTCAGTATTAACTTTAACTAACACAACCACTAAAGAAATGCAATGGACAACACCGGCCGCTGTTATTACAAATTATGTAAATTACGATAATGTTAATAAAAATTTAATATCCAATGTATCAGGAACCCCTTCAACAATCACCGATTTAGTTATTAGTGCTTCTATAGGTTCATCAACGGCTCAAAAGTTCAAATTACCAACATCTACACCATCATTCATTGGTTCATCATTACAGGTTTCATCACTAAGTCCATTACAGACTGAATGGTCAATACCTCAAGCTATCGATCCGTACGTATCATATGATGCAACAGCACAAAAGTTAGAAAATAATACAGCTTTTGGAACCTCTTATATAACAGATTTAATAGTTAGTTCTTCACTAACATCAGGAACATTAAGTTCAACAAATACAACAATTACTGGAACGTTAGGAGTTAGTGGTTTATCATCTTTAAATGGCGGTGTTTCTACAACTACTTTAACATCATCTACTTTAAATGGTTTGACGTCTCAAGGTCTTATTGTAAAAAACGGAACAACAACAAACGCAAGTTTAAATAATCTAGGTGTATTAGACTGTAAATCAATAACAAATTCAGGGACACTAACTTCGACAAATACAACAATTACAGGAACAATAGGTGTTAGTGGCTTATCGTCTTTAAATGGTGGTGTTTCTACAAATTCAATAACAAATTCAGGGACATTAACTTCAACAAATACAACAATTACAGGAACAATAGGTGTTAGTGGTTTATCATCTTTAAATGGCGGTGTTTCTACAACTACTTTAACATCATCTACTTTAAATGGTTTGACGTCTCAAGGTCTTATTGTAAAAAACGGAACAACAACAAACGCAAGTTTAAATAATCTAGGTGTATTAGACTGTAAATCAATAACAAATTCAGGGACATTAACTTCAACAAATACAACAATTACAGGAACAATAGGTGTTTCTGGTTTATCAACATTAACAGGGGGTATAAATACACAAAATAGTGATGTCAATTGTGGAACTGGTTCTATTACTTGTCACACAATAACAGCATCGTCTAATTTAGTTTCTACAGGTGGAATTATTGTATATAATGGTACAAATAATACGGCTACAGTTCAACAAGACGGTCAAATAACCTGTAAAAATTTTTTAATAAGACAACCTGGAACAAATAATTATCCATTATCAATAAGCGGTACAGGTGATGTTTTAGGAAATGGCGCCGATTTTTCAAGGTTACAAACAATTGAATTAAACATATTTAATACATTAAGTGCTGGAGTTTTTGGAACATTACAGGCATCGATTAATAATGCTGGATTATTAACTTGTAAAGGTGTTAATGCTGGTTCTTCAATTATTCAGACATTATCTGGCGTAAATTGTCAATATACAGATATTTCAGGAATAATGTATAGTCGAGGTATTGAAATTCGTAATGCGTTAAATACCGCTTCATTGACAGTAAATACGAATGGTAATTTAAATACACCTGGTAATATAAACTGTGCTCTTATTGATGTGGGTAATACTGTATATTGTAGATATCTTGGAGTTCGTGATGTGGGTAATACATTAGATATCATAAAATTGAATCAAAATGGGACGATTGATTGTAATATCGTGAAATCTACATTTGTCCAGTGTCCATTCTATGAGTCAAATCCTACAGACAGTGGATCTATCGATATTGGAATATTTAATACAACAGGGAATATAAATATTGCTCAAAATAATACCACGGGTAATATTAATATTGGTAATGGTGGATTAATAGGAGTTTCTCAAAAAATAGTTTTTAAACGTCCATTAACGATTCAATATTTGATACCGTCAGATTATACATATATAGGGGGTACTCAAGCTGTAACGAATTTTTCGTTAGCCGTTCCAAATAACACTATTAAAACAATAGGAACTTTAACAAATGTTCCTGGTGGAAATTATATGATCTTTTATAGTGTAGAATATACATTTTTATTATCTACAAAAACATTCACATTACAACAATACGGGATAACATCAACATTAGATTCGTTTTCTACTATTTATGGGAAATGTTATGATTTAGAAACTACAAGTCAAATACGAACGGCAAATGTAGGCGGCAATTCTCGATTTACTAAAACATTCAGTAATCTAATAACTGTAATAGGTACAACGTCTAATATTAGACTCACTGTTGGATTATCTTACAATACTACTGAAAATGTAACCGTGAATGGATCTATTAAATTAATGAGAATTGGATAATAAAATATAATCTAATATATATATATATATATAATGAAGCCTAATAAAAAAGATATTAAAAAAGAAAAGATTATAAATTGGTATGAAAAATTAAAAGACGAATTAGTGCCTCAGACTAAATTAGATAAAAATTTCAATAAACATTACATTCTACCAAATAGTATGATATTAGCAATTGGGGGCACGGGGTCGGGGAAGACGAATAGTTTAATGAGTTTTCTTAGTTTTAAAAATGAAAGTTTCTATAAAATAATATTATATACTGGATCAACAGGAGAAGAGCCGCTATATCAATATTTAAAACAAAAAATACCAGAACTAGAAATATATACAGACATTGAGGAAGTACCATCATTAAATGATTTTGATGATAATGATAAAAATAAAGAAAAATTGATAATTTTTGATGATTTCATTAATTTAACTAAAAAACAAATGGTTAAGATAAATCAATATTTAACTGCTGGTCGGAAGTTTTCGTTTACCGTTTTTTTGCTTGCACAAAATTACACATCAGTTGGAAAAATAATCACAAGAAATATTAATTACTTTATTATATTTAAATTGAATGATAATGTAAGCATAAACAATATTATAAAAAATCATAATATAGACAACGTCGATAATGATAAATTTAAAAAAGCATATTTGGATTCAACCAAAGAAAAATTAAATTTCTTCTTGTTAGATTTAAAAGGTGATAAAAAGACAAGATTACGTCATAATTTCACCGAATTTATTGATATTTAATAAGACATTTAAAGATATAATAAGATAATGTATTATAAATGCCCAGTAAAAATATTGATTATAGTAGAACAATAATATATAAATTTGTTTGTAATAATTTAAATGTAAATGATATTTATGTTGGATCAACTACTAATTTTACTAAACGAAAAAATTGTCATAAAGCAAGATGTAATTGTGAAAAATCAAAACACTACAATATTAAATTATATCAAATGATTAGATTAAATGGAGGCTGGTATAATTGGTCAATGATTGAAATAGAAAAGTACCCGTGCAATGATGCGAATGAAGCAAAAAAAAGAGAAAGACATTATTATGAAATATTAAATGCTACATTAAATATGATTTGTCCTATTAGAACAAATGAAGAAATTATAGAATCTACGAAACAATATCAAACTATATATACGAATCTAAATAAGGAAACAAAAAAAGAATATGATAAAGAATACGCTAAATTAAATAAAGACAAAATTAAACAATATCAAAAACAGTATAGACAAAATAATAAATTAAAAAGAGAATCTAAAAAACTAGCGATAGAGTAGCTGATATAATATAAATTCATTGTCTTTTGTATTAGATCCAAATAAATTACAAAACGTATTAAATGCGGTTAGTTTATCTTGTTTATTATACATAAATTTAATGAACGCCACACAATAAAAACCACAACTAGTAGAATCAATATCTTGAATTTGTTTTTTATTATATTCATATTTATGTAATATATCTTCAATATTTTCAGGAGCCAAAAAACCGAAAGAATCGTAATAAAATGAGAACCCGTCATTTATTTTATATATTGCTGTCCAATGTGTGCCTGACCCTTTATCGCTATCTTGTAGATTAATTATATAAAAACCGTCTTTCAGGGGTTTAATTATTTTGTCTTTTGGATATACACCGTTAAAGTTTTTTATATTCTCTTTTTTAATTATATCTATTAATTCAGTATTTGAAGTTATATTTTTATTCATATTATTATACAATAGATAATAATATTAATAATTGGTTTTTATAAAATGATAAACATTAATAAATTTTAATAAATATATATAGCGTTCTTTCTTTAAATGTTATTAATAACATTATCAATAGCCCGCTGGAAGCAGACTTCCACCAGATGGAATTTTACGAGGTCGTCCTCTTTTCTTCTTTTCAACGCCAGCACCAGCTATCGTTTTAAGTCCTCTTTCAATCAAGGCATTCGCAACACGTTTACCTAATTTGTGTTCTTTTGCAAATCCAATAAGTTTTTTTCCAATTTTTGCTCTTTTAACTTTACCAACAAAATCTTTAAATCCTTCTCCTTCAATTTCAACACCACAGTTATTACAACACATTCCACCAGTGTATACACCCTCACCGTCCAGGGTCTTTTGTTGATATGGGTCAAGTTGAATAGTTAATCCAGAACCAACTTTTGATTTTCTTTCAAACTTTTTAGCTTGTTCAGGTGATAATTTAATTTCATCGCCTTCACCTTTTTTAATAATTACTTTATCACCTTTACGTAATTTTCGTTTTTGAGTAGCGGATAATTTATGAACTTTAACAGGAACATACATTTTTATATAATATTAATTAGATATTATTTTTTAAAATATAATTTTAAAGTATCTTTATAATATTTACGCGCGCTTGAAATAGATATAGCCCCAACATTAGCCAATTTAAAAACAACATCATATAACTCTTTTTTTAATTCTTCATTATCATTACCGGCTACGATTTCACCTTCAACTAGTGTCAATCTATCTTTTAAAGTTTTAATTGTTTTAGTATTATCAATATTATACTTTTTAGTTAATCCTGCTTTTTTTATCAATACATTGAATAATATAAAGTCTTTTTCAGATAATGCATCTATATCTTTTTTATTAACTTCTTCATCATTACACATTGATAGGATTATATTAACGAATTTATCTCCGACTTGTGAATTTGGTATGCCTTGAACATTGATGCCATTTTTATCTTTAACACTTAAAATATTATTATGATATAATTTATTCAATAGTATTATTAATTTCCCAAACTCGCATTTATTAGGTACATCTTTAATACTTGCACCTTTTTGAACTACTAATTGTTTTTTAGGTTTTTTGAGTTTTTTGGATTTTTTAAAACCCGAACCTTCTTTATAACTATTGAAAAAATTAATAAAATCTGTTACTGAAATAATAAGTTTATCACCACCAATCATATATCTAATAACTTTAAAATCACTGTTAGTGTCTGATAATCCCAATGATTTTATTTGTGTGTTAAGTTTACCATTGAATGCCGGACCCTTTCCAATATCTACATAGGTTATATTATCATTCGAATATTTAACTATCTTGCTCGGGTCACCCTTTTTCTTTTCTGGATCTTCTAATTTAAAATATAAGTTATTATTATTAGCTGTATTTTCAAAGCGTAATACATCCCCATCTTTACTTATTTTAATATCTTGTAATATTCGCGCACTTATTGGTGGTGGTGGTGGTGGTATTGCTCGTGCTTCTACTTCAGGTAAATCGACAGCCATTGCTGCTGTATCGCCGTATATATCATCGAGTGCCTCTTCTGATAAATCAACCGCTTTTGTTTCTTCATTTGATTCTTCGTTTGTTTCTTCTTCTTTTTCTCCTTTTGATTCCAATTTTGTTTTTCCTTTTATTAATCTTGGCGCTTCTGAATCAAGATAAGCATTAATTAAAGCTATATAATCTTCAACTTCTAAATTTTGATTTCCTGCTCCATAAACCTCATTAAAATATTTTTTAAATCCTGCAAATGTTTTATTTAATAAAAACTGGTTATCATTATTAAAAGATTTTACAATATTTTCTATTTTCCATTCTGATTTTATAATGGTTTTCAAATTCTTTTTAAATTCGTTAGTGTTATATAATCCAGCTCTTGTTAAGTCTTCTTCTATTAATGCAACATCTGCTAATCTTTTTAAAAAATCAGATTCAGATTCTCCCTCGGCTTGTTCGACATTTATTTGTCCTTCATTCATTATACGTAATGTTTTGGCATAATCTGCTAGTTTCTTTTTATTGTTTTGTTCAATTGTGTATAATACATTTTCATTTTTTATTTTATTTTCTTCATTTTCTTCAAGTTCTTTTTTTAATTCATTAATTTTAGTTTGAATATTAGGTAGTCTAATATTTACCTCAATAATGGCATCTTCTGATAGTCTTATTCTTTCTAAATTTTTTTCAATTCTTCTATCTAAATCTTCAATATCCTTCAAATCTGTATTTTCTTGCATATATAAATCCAATCGTGTAGCCGTTAATTCATTAATTCTTTTTTTTGATTCATCTATTATTCTATATTGATCGTTTAACCCCTGTTCTTGATCCTTATAATTAATAATCGCATTATCTAATTCTTCATTTATTTCTATTATATCATCATAATTTAATATAGGTTGTAAATCACCTTTTTTTGTTAAAACATCAATTAAATCATCATCAATTATTTCTAAGGTTGGTAAAGCTTCTGGTATTAAAAATTTATAGAATTGTTTTTTACCATCCTCACCTTTTCTTTCATACATATTTCTGAATTGTTGTTTATAATCGTCAATCATTTGTTGAGTAACGGGGCTAATCGCTTTCTTTTGTGGTTTAAATTTTTGTGGCAGTGCTTTGAGATTTTGTTTTTGTATTTCAATATTTAATAACATTTCTCGATCCATTTCGCTTTTATAGAAACTATCTGACATTATATATTATACAATAGATATTAATATTTTAATAAAAAGTAATAATATATAATAAATTAATAATGTTATTTTGCCGCGTATAAAAACATATAGAATATTTATAGATTTTTTATATAAAAATAATCTAAAAATATTATCTAAATATAATTATATGAACAGTGATAACTATGATTTTGAAAAAAGCTCAATTCCTCAGGATTTGGACGGATACACGCCATTTATTGATAAACAAGCTAACAACTATATTAATGACCAAAATAGTGGAGTATATTCTGGTTCTCAGTCTCTTGTACAATTTGATCTTTCCAGTTTATACAATTCTTCTCGTTTTACCAACACTAACGATATGTTTCTAGCAATTCCAATTACAATGGTTTTTGCACTTTCCGACGCTGCTGCAGCAATAAAAGCACCACCGACAGGTGGATGGGCATTACAGACTTTAAAATCGGGTTATCACAACCTCATTCACCAAGCAGATATCGTTCTTGATGGAAAAACGATTAGTGATACCCAGCCCTTCCTTGGGACGTTCACTCATATAAAATTGCTTTCCGAACTCAGCCAAAATGACCTAAAATCGATTGGTACAGCTATTGGTTTTTCTGAAGTTTTAGATACTGCATCGACTGTTGTTTATAATGGTGCAACAGCTACGCTTAATGGTAATGGACTTTGTAATAATAATGCATTCGGACATTCAACACAACCTGCATTAACAGTAGCAGGAGGGGCTGGTGCTCAGAATGTAGCAGTTTGTAATGAAGCTATTAATAAACGAGCATTAAAGGTAGTAGATACAACAACTAAAGCTGGTTACAATACTATTTTTAGTGCTACGGGTCTTGTAAATCCTACAACACTTTCTGGTAATGATTTCAAATCTACTTATCAAGTATTAACAGGTAGTGGTAATAATTACGGTGTAATTTATGATGTAGCGATTATTCGGTTGAAAGATATTTTCGATTGTATGAACAATATTGGATTAGTTAAGAAATTTTCAGGAGTGCTCCGCCTGTACGTGAACACGGGCAGTTTATCCTTAACGTGTGTAGCAGATGCTGCTGTTCCACAATATAGTTTTTCAGTTGCTAATAGCACGTTTTCAAATATGTGTCCGTTCACTATCAATAATTTAGGTGTTGCTGCTAATGCTGGTGGTATTACTGCTGCTACTACAAGAATAAATGCAGGTTTATTTATTGGTAATCCTGTTTCAACAAATTTAAGTGGTGGTGTTAATTTAGCTGCTTCTGGTGCTACTCATCCAATGAAGGCGTGTAGATTATATTACTCGAGTATTGTTCTTGAACCTGAGAAAGCTTTAACTTATTCAAGAGCAAATCAAGCTAAGAACGTTGTATTTAAAAATTACTATTTTAATCAAATTAATAATGTCGGTGGAGGAACTACTTATTCACAACTTATACAAAGTGGAATAACTAATCCTTATGCGCTAATTGTGATTCCTTATATTAGCTCAGCGGCTGGAACTGGTGTCGGATATCAGTGGCAAAGTCCATTCGATACATCAACAGGTTCGCCTTGTACTATTGAAAATCTTCAGGTACAATTAGGAGGTCAACAAATTCTAAGTTCCCCATATAACTATGGTTTTGAAACTTTCTTAACTCAGTTTTCTAACTGCGAGTCTCTTACTTCGTCAGATTTTGGCGTTTCGTGTGGTGTTGTTTCCAAAGAGTGGTGGGAGATGAACAGAATCTACTATGTTAATCTTTCTCGTTCTACTAAAGCTGATCAGATTACACCAAGAAACGTTGTACTTTCATTTAAAAATAATTCGATTGTTGCTATTGATGTTCAGGTATTCACTGTTTATTTAGATCGCATTGTTCTTAATGTTGATACTGGCGCTGTTACTCGTTAAATTAAAAATATTTTATATATATATATCATATATTATTATCTAATAATATTATATGATAACTTTGACTGAGACTTTTTACGTTTGTTTAATTACTACATTAGCGGGTTTAATATTAAAGCTTGCGTCTTTAGCTTATAAAAGTAAATGTAAACAATGTAGTTGTTTTGGTATTTCAATATTGCGCGACGTTGTTATTGAAGAACAACTTGACGAAAAAGAATTAAATAAATCTAAATCAACCGATCAAATATAAACGCATTTAAGGATAAAATAATTTAAATAAAACATTTAAGAATATATTTTCTATAGTATTATAATGAGCATTAATAACGAAGTTAGAATATGTCGTATATGTGGTATTGGATCCGATGTTAATAGATTTTCTTATTCTTCTTCTGGTAAAATACAGGGGCGTAGATGTCTTAAGTGTTGTTCGAGGATAAATAATGAAAAGTTGAAAAACAAAGAAGGCGGTAATTATTACGCTGAATATTATATAAAAAATAAGGAAGAATTCGCTATTAGAGATAGGGCTAGATATTTAAGAAATAAAGCTTTAAAAAATCAAGTTTTATTCGAATTTGAAAATTTAAATATTAGCGAATCAAATGAAAATATAAATAGTGACGAAATTAATGTTTAAGTCTTTAAGCCCTAAACGCATAAAATATTTTAAATTAATACTTAAGAATATATTTATTATCTATATTAATATATAATAAAAATGTCAAGTATAAATACTTTAAAAAGATCTAAATTACTTAATAAACTAGAGAGTCTATATACCGATCATCCATCGTTTGAAACGGTTAAAGGGCTATACTTAAATAATACTTTAAAGACGATAGCGTCAGTTAAAAAATCATTAAATGCTATTAAGGTAAAGAAAAATGGCGAGCTTTATAAAACATCTATTAAAAAATTTAAACAACTTGAAGAGCGATTAATAGAAACTAAAGCAACTAAAAAAATATCACAAAAAGAAATAACCATTACTGATCAGTCTCTATTATCAGGCAAATATGATTGGTGGATTCATCATAAACAAATTAATAAAATGATGATTAAAGAACCAACGGCTTTTATTACTCATTCAGTATATTTTTATGAAAACAATAAACTAGTCGAAAATGGCAATGGCGATAATCATATTAAATTTAATTTCCCTAATATATTATCAATTGAAGATATTAGAAGAAAAATTCAACATAGGTTATATCCCAATGGGTCGGACGGTGATTGGTTAGTAAGAGAATTTATTTTTGATGGTGATTCTCAGAGTCTTGCTGGGTCAGAATCACCCAATTATGGTTCACGTAAAGTTATTATTACAACTACCGCATATCATAAAATATCAAATACTGATACACAAATTAGATTAACTCAAAACTTTAAAAATAACGATACTGGCGATTGCGTTTATAAAGGATTATTACAATTTTTTGAACCGTATACATTATCTGAAAAGTATTCTAAAGGAAAAAATATTTATAATAAATTAATTAAAAATGAAAATAAATATAGTAAAGCATATAAGCTTGAAGAATTAGATATTTTAGCAAAAGATATTAATTGTTCGTTCACCATCAAAGATTTAATAAATAGTAATGCACAAAATATAGTTATTAATAAAAATTTCAGTAATTATTATAATGTTGAGTTTATTAATACTAAATATAATCACCTCGATGTTAACTTGTGTTTTTCAGAGGCTGAAGAAGTATCAAAAGA
>Ga0208088_1000092_pt1 | contig 14891 bp, 10 predicted proteins | sample LakMenEpi02Apr12_FD_150661 | JGI IMG/M metagenome (GOLD analysis project Ga0208088, IMG submission 150661) | Freshwater microbial communities from Lake Mendota, WI - 02APR2012 deep hole epilimnion (SPAdes) | ecosystem: Environmental > Aquatic > Freshwater > Lake > Epilimnion/Euphotic zone ...
CAGTATATCTAGGATATCCTAAATGCGCATCAATATATATAAATATTTTATTTGTTTTTTTATTTTTATATATTTGATAATCTTTATATTTTAATTTTAATATTGGATCCAATGCTTTATAAAAATTCTGTCCTAATTCATATTCTATAGGTTCAAAAATATTATTATTTTCATATTTATATTTTATTAATTTTTCTAGTTTTTCATAAATAATTTCTATATAATCATCTGTATTTTCATATTCATCATAATATAATCCATTTAATAAACTAGGTTTTTCTTTTGTTATTGATTTATTCATAATTATCATGATAGAATCTAATGTTTTTGTATGTATTGCATATCCCAATTCTAACATTACATTTGCATTGTGTATTGGTATATATAAATTACTATTATTGTTTGTATCTGCTGTTATATCACATAAAAATATATTACAATCTTTAATATTTTTTTTTACTAAATTTAATAATTCATTTGCTCCTGAATTATAATCTATATTAAGTACAATACATTTATCATTATTTCTCAATTTTTCTTCTATTTTTTCTGCAAATGAATTTACTAGATCATTTTTTGTAGAGCTTGAATAGAATATTTTTATTTTTTCTATATGATCCATTTATATCCATTTATATATGTTAATATTTAAGTATTACATATATTATTTTTTATTATGTCCAGTCATTCTGGACATTTTTATATATTACAAATTAGAGTAGTTGGACTTTATTTATTTTTTTTACTTAAGTAAAAATTACTTAAGTAAAAAAAACTTTTTATTATTACTTAAAGAAATATTAATTATACTTATTTATAATTATTTCAAGATGTTTTTACTTGAAAATCCTTATAATTTAGAAATTATAAACAAAACTAATGTTCACTATGGAAACGGCGCAAAAAATGAATTAAAGAAAGAAGATAATAAATATAACTTTAAGTTTTATTATAAAATAGATAATACTATTAAATTTTGTTCAGTTGGTTTTGATACATTCAAATCATTCTATAGTTTTGTTAAGCCTATAAATGATAAATATTATATTTTTGAATATGTATTTGACAATAAAAAATGCTTGCCTTACTTTGACTATGAATATGAAATAAAAGATAAGCCTTCTAATAGTGAGTTAAAAGAACAATTAAGTAAAATTATTAAAAATATTAAAAAATGTTTTAATGAACTACTTAAAATAGAACTACAAACAAAAGAATTAAAAATAACTCAAAGTCATGGTTTCAAATCAAATGAGATGTTCAAAGTTTCATTTCATATTGTTATTACTGGTTACTATTTTGAATCAAATAATGAATGTAAATTTTTATGTGATTGGCTACATGAAAAAGATAAGAATTTTGATTTAAGTGTATATTCAAAAGATAGATTGATGAGGACTGTTTTATCTTATAAAGATTGGAAAGATAACAGGAAATTTGTAGCAATAAATAATAAACATGAAGAAATAGTTTTAACTATTGATAAAATAAGAGATTATTTAATAACATATATTAAAGATGAATATGAAAAAATATCAGTTCCTATTATTATCAAAAAGAAAATTACATCAAAAAAGGAATATATAAACAATAATATTATAAAACAAGACAATGAGATAGGCTTTAAATTAGAAAAGATAGTAAAAGAGAAATATCATGAAGATGCATATTTTATAAAATCAGTTTTAAAAGATAATAATATGACATTTTATGAATTCAATTATAATGATAGAAATAAAAAATGCTTTTCAGGTCATAAACATGATAGAATAGGATTTTTTTGTTATATTGATAATGAAAATAATATATTATTGAAATGTTTTTCAGAGAATTGCAAGGGATCAAAATATATTATTGGCAATATGAATGAAACAATACTATTTGAAAAGGTAGTTGATACAAATGTAAAATATATTACTGAATGTGACAAAACAAAAGAGATATTAAAACAATTACAAACCAGTTTAAAAAGTGTTGTTATCAAATCTCCTATGGGAACCGGTAAGACTGAATTAATAGCAAGATATATTAATGATAATAAAGTTAAAAAAATTTTATGGATATCGACAAGACAATCATACGCCAATAATGTTTTTAAGAGATTGAAAGATTTGAAATTTGTTAATTATTTGGATGATAAATTAAACTTTCATAAAGAAGATAAAATAATAGTACAATTAGAAAGTTTACACAAATTAGGCAAGGAATCAATTAAAATGTTTGATCTAGTTGTATTAGATGAAATAGAAAGTATATTATATCATTTCTCTAGTGAAACTATGTTGAGTCAATCGGAAGGAACATTTAATTTATTATATAATTTATGTATATGTAATATAACTAAAATAATTGCTATGGATGCTGATTATAATAATAGAGGAAATGATTTTATTAAGAGTATTGGAAGTTATGAAATAATTATTAATAATTATAAAAATGCAACTAGAATTATTGAATTAACAGAAGAATTTAATTATTTTATAAATGATATTAAAAAATCAATAAAAAAGAAAGAAAAAATATGTATTATTGGATTATCAACAAAATTATTATATCAAATAGCAGAATTATTAGATAAAATAAATATAAAATATATATTACATACAAGAGATTCAGATGATAAATTAAAAAAAAAATTGGTTAATGTTAATGAATTATGGGGAGATTATCAAGTTGTAATGTTTTCACCTACAATTTCAGTTGGTGTTGATCATACAGATAAATATTTTGACAAAGTATATTCTATAATAGTTTCAAACTGTGCATCATCAAGAACATATTTACAAATGTTAGGAAGAATTAGAAATATGAAAAATGATACTATATTATCATATATACCAAAAACTATGAATAGATCAATAAATCAAATTCTTTATAATCATGAAGATATGAAAGAGTATTTTAAATATGTTGATACAGAATTTGACACAACTAAAAAGTATATATTTGATGAGAAAGAAAATATGATGCATATAGTTACTACAAATACAACATATAATACTATTATGATGCATAATAAGATAGAAAATTTAAATAAGGTTTCAGAATATTATTTAACTTCTTTGAATAAAATATGTAATGAAAGTAATTATAAAATGATATTTATTAATAAAAATGATGAAGATAATGGAAAATATATTAAATTAAATGATGATATATATATTAAAAAAATAATTGAAGCTAAAGATATAAATACTTCTGAATTTTTATCAATAGGAGGAAAAATAAATAATAATGATGCAACTGAAAATGAAAAATTTTCATTTCAAAAATATAGATTCAAAAAGTTTTGGAATATAAAAGAGATAACAAACGATATATTAGTGAATTATTTCAGACACGAGATAAAATTTAATGGATTATTAATATTATTGGATAAACCTGTTAGAGATAATAATTATATGGAAAGTAATACTGAATTAAAAGCAGAAGTTATTAATAATATGATAAATATATTAGGTTTCAATATCAATAATTTAGATATTAAATTAGATAGAGATATATATTATAAAAATGTAAAAAAATTATTAAATGATAGTTCATTTGAAAAGAATTATGATAAAATACGAACTTTATTTGGTAGATCAAAAGAAAAATTAAATAAAAAATTAGATAAAAGTGGTCTATCAATATTTTTAAATCATTTTTTTATTGAATTTGGATTACGTATTAATTGTGAAATAAAAAAAATTACAGTTGAAAATAAACGTAAAAATAAACATTTATATGTATTATCAGTAATAGATAAATATAAGAACATACTAGAAAGTATAAAAAATGAAGATAAAATAGAAAATTTATTTATAGAAGATATTCAAATAGAAATGGTAAAAAATAATAATGAAATAAATATATATAATAATCCGATTGAATTAGATATTAAGGATTAAAAAAAAATTAAAACATAAATTATATTTTTCCTTATATAAAAAATTGATTTGAATATACTTAAAGTATAAATTACTTATATATACTTATAATATATAGAAAATGGTAGAATATATTTGTAATAAATGTAATACAGAATTCAAACAGAAAATTGATTATACAAGACATATCAATAAAAAATATCCATGTGTTACACAAGAGGAACTCAAAAATAGTAAATTTACTGAAGATGAGAGCCTTAAAAAACTAGAGTCATTTTTTTCTAAGATACGTGACATATTAAGAGACTGTGAAAGTATTACTGGTCATAAAGCTCTTGATGTTATAACCGATTTTTTGTTATTAAGATTGTTGAATATTGCAATGGATAATAAACAATCAAATATGAATTTTGCAACAAAAAAATATGATAAGAGTGTAAAATTAGAAGGTACACAAATAGAATATGATATAGATGAATACAAAAAATATTTTAAATGGAATGAATTAATGGATTTAATCAAAGATATAGATTCTACTAGTGATAATGGCAAGAAAGAATTATTAAATCATATTGTTATTAATGTTATATTTTCAGGAATATTTAAATTTCACGAACAAACAAAAGAAATATTTAAAAATAAAAAATTTTTAGTTCAAAAAACAACAACAATAATAAAATTATTAAAGGAATTTAATAAAATAGATTTTAATGATTTTGATGTTGATGTAAAAGGAAAAGCATATGAATTAACTATTCAAAAAGAAGGAGCATCAAATAAAGAATTTGGACAATATTTTACTCCAAGATGGGTAGATAAATATTTAGTTGAAAAAACTAATATTGAAATTGATAAAGACGGTAATTATACAAAGTGTATGGATCCTGCTTGTGGTACTGCTGGTATATTAACAGAATATTTATCAAAAGTTCAAAAGATTGCAGATGATAAAGATGTTATTTTAAATAAAGATGTTGATAAATTTATATATGGTTTTGAAATAGTTGATGATACTTTAAAAATTGCACATATGAATATATTATTAAAATCTGGATCATATGACAAGAATATAAAATGCAAAGATTTTTTAGAGTCTGGTTGTTTTGATTTTGATAAAGATAAATTTGACGGAAATATTGCAACAAATCCCCCTTTTGCATTAACTAAAAATTATGACGATATATTTAAAAATAAAGAAATGTATCCAATAAAAACAAAATCGGGAACATTATTATTTTTACAATCATGTATAGGAATATTAAAAAAAGGTAGAAGTTGTGTTATGGTTTCTCCAAATGGAAAGGAAATATTTGGAAAGAACAAGGAATTTGTTGACTTAAGAAAACATGTAATGACTTCTTGTAATTTACAAAAAATAGCGATGTTGCCTTCTGGATCATTTAAACCATACACAGGAGTTGAAACATTAGTATTAATTATGATTAAAGGAGAAAAAACAAAAGAAGTACAATTTGTAAATGTAACAAAAAACAAAGATGATACTACAACAGAAACTAAATTATGTAAAATAAAATATGAAGACTTTGAAAAACATGGATTTTCATGGAATTATAAAGATTATATTGGTGATAAAGTTCAAAAATATGGAGATATTGAATATATGAAAATTGATACCATATGTGATATTAAATCTGGTAAATATAATTCAAATGATATGGATAATATTGGAAAAATACCCTTTTATTCGTGTAGTGCAAATAATCCAGTTGGATTTCATAGTAAATATTCTTTTGATTATGACGAATATATATTATTAATTGCAGGAGGTGGAAGTATAAATAATAAAGAAGGTGATAATGTAGGATTAGGTAAAGTATATTATATAAATGGTCAAACAGCATGCAGAGCTAATGTAATTTGTCTAAAAATAAAAAACATAGATATATCAACAAAATATTTGTTTTTATACTTGAAAACAAATAAAAAGGTAATAAGTAATATTGCACATTTTACTACTAATTTGGGTACAATAAGTATAGATAATATTAAATCAATAGAAATCCCCGTCCCGCCGTTACAAATACAAGATCTAATAGTAAAAGAACTAGATTCAATGTACAAAGACAAAGAAAACGTACAAAATAGTATAAATGAAAGAAATACATCACGAAAGGCAATGTTTGAAATGTTGTTAAATGATTGTAAGGATAAAAAGGAGGTGAAATTAGATGATATTTGTGGTTTTAATATGAATAATATAAAAGATTTCAATAAATCGGAATATATGTATATTGATATATCAAGTGTTAAAAAGGGGATATTGGTTGAAGAAAAAATTATAGAAAAGGATGAATTACCATCTAGAGCAAAAAGAGAAGGATTAATTAATGATATATTAATATCATCAGTAAGGCCCAATTTAGAAAACTATTTATATTTAACAGATCAACATATAAAATCTAATACTGTAATATCAACAGGATTTATAATTATTACTACTGATAAAAAAAAAGCAGATCCAAGATTTATATATCAATATGTTACTTCCGATAATATAACACAAAAATTAGTATCTTTAACATCTGGCGCAAATTATCCATCAATAACAGCAGATGATATTAAAAAAATATCAGTACAACTACCAACAAAACAGGACCAAGAACGAATAATAAAAGAGATGGAACAATTTGACGAATTAGACAGATTACAAAAAGCGCATCTAACAAGATTAGAAACATTAATAAAACAACGATTTGAATATCACTTATCAAAATGCAAAAAGAATGATAAGAAACAGGAAGAAGACAATGATAGTGAGAATGAGAATGAAGAAGATGATAGTGATAAAAAGAAAGGTAATAAAAAGAATGTACAATCTGATAGTGATAATGAGAGTGAACAAGAAGTAAAACCCAAAAAGAAAAGCAATAAAAAGAATGTACAATCTGATAGTGAAGAAGAAGTTGTCAAAAAGAAAAGTAATAAGAAGAATGTGCAATCTGATAGCGAAGAAGAAGTTGTCAAAAAGAAAAGCAATAAAAAAGCTGTACAATCTGATAGTGAAGAAGAAGTTGTTAAAAAGAAAAGTAATAAAAAAACTGTACAATCTGATAGTGACAATGAGAGTGATCAATCAGAAGAGAAAATAAATGGAAAGTTGTATAAGGTGGGAAAGCTTGTAAAGAAGAATAAGTAATTATTTTTTAGAAGGATTACAATTTGTACATATGTCATTATAAACATTCTTATTTTTATCAAAATATTTTTCATCTAATTTTTTTTTACATTTTTTGCATTTTATTTTAGTTATTTTTTTATTAGTAAATTGTTTTATTATGTCACTATGAGATTTCTTTGTAATTATTTTTGTATCAACATTATGATGTGAATATGTATTAAGTGATGATAAAAAATCAGAATAATCGTTATATTTGTATTTTGTATTTCTATCCATATGTAATTTATAACACATTTGGATACAAAATATATGCTTTATTTTATTATATAAATTTTTTATATTATCATTCTTATTTTTTTTATATTCATCATGTAATACATTTAAAAAATTATCATCTATATTTATTTTTTTCAAATATGATAAATCATTTTCAATTTCTTTAAATAAGTTTAATATTTCGTTAGTCATATCATCATTGCCATTATATTCATTAATTAAATCTAAAAATAATTTATTAAATAATTCTCCTTTAGTTTTAGATTTATTATCTTCCTGAAATTTATTTATTATTTCTTTTATTTTATTAAGTTTCAATAATTCATTTTTCCGAAAAGAATTTTCTGTTAATTCATCATATATTTTATATCTTATATAATTTATTATCATAACATCATTATTAATATCGTCATATTTTATTTTATCTGATAATAAACCTTTTATTTGACTATTTATTTTTTTTATTAGTTCTAAATAAGTGTAACCATCAAGTATTTTATATTTTTTAATATGCTGTATTACTGTATTTTCATCATTTTCCTTCATTATTTTTTTAAATTTTTCAAATACTATATTTTTTTTATCTTCATCTTTATTATTTTTATTAGTTAATAAATTATTATCATATTTTATATCGATGTTATTTTTTATTTCGTCATATTTTGCCGATATAATATTTTCTTCATAAGTTCCCTTAATTTTATTTTCAGTTGCCAAAAGTATTAAATATTTATATATTATTTCATCTGTATAATTGAATATTTTAAAAAAATTACTATCTCCATTTTCTTTTTTTGATACAATATAATATATATTTTCTATATCATATCCATCATATTTATTATCAAAATAAGGAATAAATGTTTTAAGAAATCCACAATCTTTAGTTATAGATTCACTTGAATTTTTAGAATTTATATTTTTATATTTAATTTGATATGTTGTAATTTTATTATTATGTAGAAAAGTAAAATCTTCATATTCATTACCATCTATATTATTTTCTTCAATACAATTTATTTTTTTTAATTCATCATCATTGTTTGATAATTTATCTAGGATAACAGATAAAAAATATAGTCTTTGATAAAAAAAACCATTTGAACTTTTTGTTGCATCTCTGCTCATTATTAATTTGCTATATTAAATATAATTTGATATATTTACAATTATAATATTAATCAATTTTTATATTTTAAAAAATAATTAATATCATAAAAATAAACTTAAATATGAATTACATATACAATAATTATTAATAAAATAGAAAATTGAATAGTAAATATATTGTCTAATTATAATTAAATATATAAAATAATAAATAAAATGGCTGTTGTAAATACTAATATAATAATTATTAAAAAGAAGAAATCTAAGAGATCTAGTAAAAAAAGTAGTAGAAAACAAAGATAATAAAATTGAATAATAAATATATTGTCTAATTATAATTAAATATATAAAATAATTAATAAAATGGCTGTTGCAAATACTAATATAATGATTCTTGAAAAAAGAAAAAGATTTGCTAAAAAAGCTAGTAAAAAAAGTAGCAAAAAACAAAGATAATAAAAATTGAATTATAATAAAATTGTATATATTTTATTATAATATTTAAATTAATATATATAAAATGGCTATCAATAATACAAATAAAATGATATTGGAAAAAAAAAGAAGTAAAAAAGCTAGTAAAAAAACTAGTAAAAAACAATCTTAATAAAATTGAATAATAAATATATTGTTTTTTTATAATAAAAATTATAATATAATAATATGTCTAAAAGAATCAATAGAAAAAGTAGTAGAAAAACAACTAAAAAAGTTTTTAAAAATAAAAATAAATAAAATACTATTTGTTTTTATATATGTATGCATTATCACTTTTCTTTATTTAATAATATAATATTTTTAAATTCTCGGTCAGACCAACTTGAATATAATAAAGATTGGGTCTGACCAAGAAGTAAAAAATGTAATATTATTAAATATATTTTATATACATTAGTTTGTAATTTTTTAAAATTAATATATTTAAAATACTATATATCTTAATGCATGTAGCTATGAAAAATAAAATATTAAAATAAAATCATACTTAAATGAAAATTATATATTATAATCTATAATGGATAAAAAAATAAGTAATAATAAAAAAGAAATATGTATATCTGGTAAATTATATTGTATTTATAACGAAGTGCATAAGTTTTATGGTGATAATATTTATAAATTAGGTAATTCGAAAGATATTACTAAAAGATTGAATGGATATACAACATATTATATAAAACCATGTGAAATTAAAATAGAATCTGCAATATTTAGAAATAAAAATCTTGCAGAAAACATATTATTTATATTATTAAAAGAGTATAGGATATCAGGATCACGCGAATTTTTTAAATGTGATATCGAAATTATAAAGGAAAAAATAAAAGAAATAGAAGAATTATTTAAAAAATATGATAATAATGAGTTAGAAAATCTATATTTTCCTAAAACAAAGATACAAATAAAAGATAATAAATATAACTTTATTAAAAAAATATTTAATGCAGAAGATATAGATAATTTAACATATATAAATATATCAAATAAAATAATAAATAATAAAGCTACTGATAATGAAAAATATTGTTATTATAAATATGGTTTTATAAATTATTGGAAATTAAAAATATTAACAATAGAATTATTAGAAGAAAATTTTAAAATTGAAAATGTAGTAAACAAATTGTTATATTTATATGATAAACAATTAATAGGTAGTAAATATTGTGATAATAATATCAATGAAAAATCAAATATAATTAAAGATATGATAAAGATATTAGGATTTGATTTATACAATTTAGAAATAAAATTAAATAGAGAAACATATTATGAAAATGTAAAAAAGTTATTAAATGATAGTTCATTTGAAAAGAATTATGATAAAATAAAAATATTATTTGGAAAATCAAAAGAAAAATTAAATAATAATATGAAAGGTAGTGGATTAGCAATATTTTTGAATAATTTTATGGAACATTTTGGATTGCATATAAAATGTAAACATACAACAATTACTATAAATAAAAAACAATCAAATGTATATACTTATTTGATGGAAGTTATAGATAAATATAAAGATTATCTTATTACAAAAACAAATATAAAAGAAACTAAATATAATAATAAAATATTACAATCTGCTAGTATTCAATCAGAAGAGGAAATAAATGGAAAGGTTTATAAAATTGCAAAGCTTATAAAAAAATAATAATATTGTAATTAGAAATAAAATTTTCTTATAAACAAATTAAATAAAAATATTATTATTATCCTTTACAATATCATTATCAGAGTCAGTTTCAACTACTTTTATTTTAACATTATCGTTCAATGTTTTTTTGTTGATTATTTTAGTAGCATCTTTTTTTGAACTCATTTATTATACTATTATTATAGATGATTTTTATTTAAGTATGATTGAAATTCAATATTTAACAATCAAATATTTTTTCGGATAGTAGATATGAGTGATGATAAATATAAGGGAAAAATAGAAGAAGAATAGATAAAATTTGATTTATTATTCTATTGATTATTAATTATATATTTAAATAATTATAATGTCACAACCAGCTATTGCAAAATTACTATTACCATTACCCAGATCGAAGCATATAAATTCTAATTACCAATCCAAAGTATCACAATCACAATCACAATCACAATCACAATCACAATCACAATCACAATCACAATCACAATCACAATCACAATCACGATCACAATTACCATTACCATTACCCCTGCCGAGGAAGCATATAAATCTCAATGAACAACCAATGGAAACACCGTCAGATATAATTTCTGATGATACACTTATACCTACTGGTGGTAAAATAATAAATGGAATACATTTTTGTAATCCTCATCCCCATCCACTAACTATAAAAAAACTAAAGGAATTAGAAATACAATTACAATTATTAAATGATCAATCAAATTATTTCGATTCATTTAAATCATTTAAATTTCCTGATTTATTTAATATGCCAATAGATGGAATAATTTTTCCAGAAACATTATTAAAAATAGAATTTGGTAATTGTTTTAATCAATCATTAGATAATGTTAAATTTCCCATATCATTACAAACTATACATTTTCATGGGAATTTTAATCAATCATTAGACAATGTTAAATTTCCAGATTCATTGCAAGAAATAATATATGGCCATGCTTTTAATCAGCCAATAAATAATACTAAATTTCCTAATTCATTGCAATCCATAATTTTTAGCCATGGGTTTAATCAATCATTAGATAATGTTAAATTTCCATATTCATTAAAAAAAATAATATTTGGCAATACTTTCAATCAATTATTAGATAATGTTAAATTTCCAGATTCATTACAGTCCATAAGTTTTGATTTTGCTTTTAACCAATCATTAGATAATGTTAAATTTCCAGATTCATTACAGTCAATTAGTTTTGGTTCTTCTTTCAAACAATCATTAGATAATGTTAAATTTCCTAATTTATTACAGTCCATAGATTTTGGTTGGGGATTTAATCAATCTATTGATAATGTTATATTTCCTGAAACATTAGAAACAATTATTTTCGGACACTGTTTTAATCAGCCAATAAATAATCTAAAATCATTAAAAAATTTAAAATATATACAATTATCCGGTAATTATACCCATGATTATACAGATTTTTACAATGATAATTTAGAAACATTAAATATAGGTAATATGAATATGATATATGTTATAAAAGCAAATTCAAAATTACAAAAGGAAAATAAATTATTAAGAGAAAAAATAGAAGAATTATCAAATAAAACAATTATAGATAATAAAATAAAAGAATTATCTGATAAAATTGATTCAAATAATAGGGAATATTTAGATATTTTTAAAGGAATGACATATATATTTGATAAAATAATACATTTGATTATTAAATGAATTATTAAAAATTTGATTTATTATTTGATTGATATATAAATATATTTTTATAATTATTTATTAATGCTTTGTAATATAGAATCTAATCAATATATAATTGATGGTTCTAATTGGAAGTTTAATATGTCAAATGGTGGTCCTGAAGAATTAAAATTTACTAATTTGACTAAAACGATAGAATCTGTGGAATTGGGTATGTGTTTTAATAAACCTATTGATAGATATGTATTCCCAATTTCATTAAAAAAATTAAATTTAGGAAATTCATTTAATCAATCATTAGATAAAGTCATATTCCCTGATTCATTAGAAGAATTACGTATAGTTGGTTCATTTAATCAACCATTAGATAAAGTTAAATTCCCTGATTCATTAAAAATATTAAATTTAGGAAGCTCATTTAATCAATCATTAGATAATGTTAAATTTCCTGATTCATTAAAAGAATTACATATGATTGGTGCATTTAACCAACCAATAGATAAAGTTAAATTCCCTGATTCATTAGAAAAAATAGTTTTTCTTCCCCCTTTTAATCATCCAATTGATAATTTAAGATCATTAAAAAATTTAAAACATATACAACTAGGTTATTGTTATACATATGATTATGCAATTTTTGATAATTTAGAAACGCTAATATATCATGCAACTAATTTAGCCCCAATTACAAACACTATTTCAAAACTACAAAAGGAAAATAAATTATTAGAGAAAAAAATAGATAATTTATCCAATCCAAATAGTATAATAGATGAATTAAGTAATAAACTTAAAACAATAGAAGAAGAAAATAAAAAATTAAGAGAAGTAATAAATGAATTAAATGATAAAATAGAATCAAATAAAAGAGAGTATTTAGATATGTTTAAAGAAATAACATTTATACTTGATAAAATAAATAATCAACAAAAACATAGTTAAAAAATTGATTAAATATATAACTGTTTCATTATTGCATTACCATATATAACAAATTAAATATAAATGTCATCCAATACTATTAATGTTCATGTTACAACCAATACAACTAGTTCCGAACAATCAATAAAACAAACGATATCAACACCATTGGATATTCAAGCTGAAGCAAAAATGAGACTTCAAAAAATCAAATTACAACAAGAAGCAATAGAAAACGCAAATAGAATAAGAGAAGAAGCAGAAGCAGAAGAGAGAGTTAGACAACAAAAAAATGAATTATTAAAACTAGAAGCAGAAAAATTACAAATAAGATTATTAGCAGAAAAGAAATTACTTGAATATGAAGCACAACAAGCAGTTGAATTAAGAGAGGCACAAATAAAAGCTGAAATGGAACGATTAAAAAATAGAACACAATATGACATAGTGCAAGATGATATAGCATTTTTACGTGAAAAAGTAAAATCATTAGAAGCACAAGTTAAAAATAAATGTTAATTTTTTAGACATATTATAAATAAATAATTTATGTTATTTATTTAAAATAATTATTAAAATACTAACTATCCTTATTATTCCAATAACTCCTTTAATGTTGGCAATTCTTCTCCTTTAATATATATTTTTATATTCTCTATTTTTGTCCCTTTTAATAATTTTTTTATATTGTCTTTATTACATTTATAACATATTATGCCTAACAAATGATCTTCTAATGATATATTTTTAGAAGTAACTAATTCATGTGTCATTTCTCCTGAAAAATTCTTATACATATCTTTATATTTTTCCGGATTTTTTATATATTCCTTTATTTCCCTTATATTTTTTTCTATCTTTTTTATACTATCTGTTTTTCTTAAAAAGTTTGTTTCATGTCCTTGCCATCCCTTCCTAAATCGAATATCATTATCAAACATTAATAATGGAGATATTATTAAGGACATACCATATCGTGTGTTTAAATTATTTAAATCCGGAAAATATATATTCATATATATATCTTTTAATGGTACATCTCCTCCTAATTTTATATTATTTGTTTCTGAACTCGATCTTAAATAACCATCTTTTATTATCTTTAAAAATTCGTTCTCTATTTTATCATGTGATTTTCCTATCTTTTGAAACATATGATGCATGAAATAAAAATCAAAACATAATTCCTTTTTTAATATATTTGTACATAATTTTTTGTATTTGATATATTTATCTTTATATTTGTTCATATAATATTATTCTATATAAAAATTGAATATTATTTCAATTATAGGGAATATTAAACAGTAAAATAATTATTTAAATATGAAACCAAAAAAATTATCTTCCTATACAATTGGATCAAAAGGGATTCGTTCATTATATATTGAACCTCCTAGTGGAACACCTCTTTATAGTGCATATACTGGAAATTTTGTTCAAAACTATCCAATGTTTTATGGAGTTAAAAATGATGCTCCTATGAGAGATCCAAGATATAAAAAAGATTTTCACGGTATCGCACTTAATGAAAAAACGGGAGATTGGATGGTTCATAATTGGCAGTCAATGAAAAATAGAAGATAAGCCAGTTAGAAAAGAATAAATAATCAAAATAGATCTTTTAAAGATGGCAGGCCTTCACCATTACTAAATATTTTTACATTTTCAATAGCAGTACCTTTTAACAATTTTCTAATTTTTTTGACATCACATTTATAACAAACAATGCCT
>Ga0208088_1000095_pt1 | contig 14421 bp, 12 predicted proteins | sample LakMenEpi02Apr12_FD_150661 | JGI IMG/M metagenome (GOLD analysis project Ga0208088, IMG submission 150661) | Freshwater microbial communities from Lake Mendota, WI - 02APR2012 deep hole epilimnion (SPAdes) | ecosystem: Environmental > Aquatic > Freshwater > Lake > Epilimnion/Euphotic zone ...
CAGGTGTTGCCGAAAGCCCGAGTATAAACCGTGGGCGTATTTTGTATAACGCTTTTACAAACATTTCTGATGCCAAATGATGGCATTCATCTATAATCATAAACCCAAACTCAGAAAACGTCCCTTTATCGAAATCGCGCATACATAGTGTATGAACCATAGCAATGCAAAAATCGTATTGCAATTCCATTTTTTTTTGTTGCAAGATTCCATAAGTTCCAGTAGTAAAACGTCTTATTGCTTCAATCCATTGATCGCGCAAGAATTCTTTTGCGACAATTATTATAGTTTTTAGTTGTAGCCTGCAAGCGGTTCGCAATGATAAATAAGTATTATGTGTAATTTGATAATCATATAATGTATATCGCCTGTTTCCAGTAATTGAAAAGCCATACCATAGCCCTTTGCCACATGGCACAATTTTAATTTTAAATCGCAATTTAGTTATATTTGTATAACCGTATAACTCGTTAAACAGAGGATTATTTTTATTAGTGTTATATAGGTATAAATAAGATACTACATTAATATCAACAACGCGATCATGTTTGTCGCGCAATGATAAAATATGATCTGAGTTTACTATGTATGGTTGGAGATTATACTCAGATATTTCTGCATATGTTCGCGGAATTATTTTAAATAATTGTCCATAACCAATAGTGCAAGATAATACGGTTCTACTTGTTAAATCGTCCCCTAACAATAAGTTTCCAGGTTTAACATTTTCAACAAGGCAACTTTTTTTGTCAGAAAAAGGATACATCAACACGACAGTTCCAGCGCCATGGCATTTTCCATATCCGCATGGCAACGACAATATTCCGCCTGCATCTTCGCGCTTATTATTAAATATATTTTTTAGTTTAATGTCAGCATCATGTTGAAATAACAACGGCTCTTGCAAGCATTTTATATTAGTTATATTTCCAGACGATAACTTAGTTTTTATAGGTGGCCCGAATTTTTCTATTCCATAATACTTTGGTAGGTATAAATATTTTTCCGAATATAAAAAAATAGGATATCCGTCTATTTCGCCGCCATATAAAGATTCGGGTTTTATAGTAAGATCCTTTTTAATTTTCGCTTCTTCTGCGCTTGTTATCATTTTGCGCGATATCATGTAGCCTTTTTCGGTTAAATACTTATGACGCGATTCCATTATGAATATTATAACTTGTAATATAAAAATCAATTACAAGTTATACATTATAATATTTATCGCAATCGCATAATATTATATTATATTATATTATAATATAATGACAAAACCAATGACAAATTTAACGGCTAAATATATTGCAAAAATGCGAATAAAATCAGGCAGTGCGATATCTGCAGGATTATTGTTATTCGTGATTCTTATTGCATCCGCAGCACTACCCGATGTTCCAGATTGGATTAGAAGATTATTTAGTAATACCATATTCAAAATAGCATATTTAACAGTTATTCTTATTATGTTTAATTATTGCCCTTTGACCGCGTTATTAATAGCACTCATTTTTATTATAATAACCCAAAGCATGAACAAATATACCATTAACCGAAATCTTGAAACGAGTCATAATATCCAAGAAACAGCCAAATCTATAATCCAATCAGTCGCGGACACATCATCGGAATTAGTATCCGATTCCGGCGAAATAATTAAAACAATTGGTCAATCTGTTGCACATGCGCGCAATTACATTATTCATGAAGATTCTTTTGATAATTTAAAAGTAGTCCCTATTAACAACATTACTCTAAAAGACCAATACGTTGGCCCACCACATGCCCAAGATTTTTCGGATACAGTTCCGGCGAAAAATAGTTATTACGATAATTCAAACCCCGCGCCGGAATCGCAATGCGCCGTGCAACCACAAGAACAAACATGCGGATCTACCGAACAGTTTAGTGACGTTAATTATGTTCCAATTAAAGATAAATACATTGGCCCGCCTCATGCCCAAGATTTTTCGGATACAGTTCCAGAGAAAAATAGTTATTACGATAATTCAAACCCCGCGCCGGAATCGCAAAGCATTGGCCAACCGATTATTGAAAAATTTACACAAGAAGTAAACTATTCGGCCATAAAAGATTTATATACCGGCGTGCCTTTTATAGAACAATATCCAAAGTATGAAAGTAGGTATAACGGCAAATTAGTTGCGCCTGTCCCACAACCATTAGACCAAGAATCGGTATACCCTCGTGATTAAATTGGACATATGTAATAACCTCGTGATTAAATCATGTTTTAATAATAAAAGAAATTTCTGGTTTTTATAAATTATACTAATATTTCGTTATATCAACAAGATATCGGTATAACACATTTTATCAATAAAATGATTTAAATAAGATTTAATAGTTGTTTCTTGTTGATAAAACGACTTATGCGCACTGTCATCATGAGTAGTTATAGTTTACAAGAAGCATTAGCTAGACTTGCGCGCCCTGATCCCGAAATCGGAGAATTGCTTGCAAGTCTTCATGACCGCTGCAAATGCTATAACAGCAAAATTGAAATGTCCAAATCAAGGCAACGTCCAGAAGCCGACCGCAAACAGGCTCTCGACGTTGCCTCGGCAATTGGCGCTGAAATGTTTGCATTGGCAAAGGAACTGAAGAAAGCTGATGATTGCGACAAACACCAAAAATTATTTATCGCTGTAAGCAGCGCTATCCGTGATGGCACATATGTGATAATATAAATGGGAGTGTCGTAGAATTTTTTGGTCGTGTTCCATTTCCTTTTATACTTATAAGTTGACTGCATTCGATTTAATCAATGACGGGTTTTATTTTTTTCCCGCGTTTCTTATTATCACAACACACGACACACGACACACGACACACGACACAAGGTTTTTCCAGTGTTTTCCTTTTCCCAAAATTAACACTTTGGAACATAATCGCATCGCAATATGTTTGACAAAAAAAGTTGTGGAACAAATCAAATAAGCCAACGATTTTGGCGCTTATGCGCTTATGCGCTTAGGCCCAACGCATAGAATACAAATCAAGATTATAAATAATTTTGATTTGTATGCAAAGAAAGGCTAATAATACTAATTAATTTATTCATCATATATGCATACATTATCATCGACAATTTCGCCTACTTCGATTGCCTTTGTATCAGAAATTTTCTTATACAATTTAGCGCCTTCCATAATAAATTCGCCCAATTCTTTATCGTGATATATTACATTGACATTAATGCAATTATAACTGCCGGCAATTGTATTAATATCGCCATAATATTTGCCCGTTTCATCATATGTTTTTCCGTTATGTATAATAAATTTGGCGCCATTGTGCATAAATTTTATTGCTGGAATATCGTAATTTATTGATGCTTCTTTCTTCTTCTTTTTAGGAACATCTTTTTTAATTTGCGATTGCATTGGCGCATAAATAGCACATATCTCATCATATTTTTCTGTAGCCTTTATATCCTCACGAGATAATAATTCACTTAATTGTTTTTTATAATTTATACGAGGTGGTTTCTTAGTGCATTTTTTTAATTGTTTTATTTGCATTGTCATAAAATCTTCGACGAATGACGACATTGATATTAATTATTAATAATAAATAATATCAATTAAGAAAATGATTGATAAATGTTATAATTAGTTTAAAATAATCAAATGCAACATAATCGCGTATTATCTCAATATATCAATAATATATGGTAATGATATCGTAGCATTACATAATTGATTGTTAATCTTATTTATAACAATTACTATGGTAATAAATTAGTATTACGCCAATATTCCAGGATGGCTTCACTTGGCAAAATACATGCTTGGGTTCAAGCGTTTTTTTCAACTAGATTTAGTTCAAACGGCTTGCCAACTTCACCGGAGTCTTCGAAAGCGTGCGAAAGGTGGATCACAAGACAAATGTTGATTGGGAAACGTAAGATTGGATATGACGATCCTCTTGAGGCCGAAAAGAAAGCAATAGACGCTGCATATTGGGCTTGGCGTGCGTTATATTTCGCATTATTGGCTCGCGTGAAACAGTGTGCAGATTTGTCCGGAGTCGGGCTCAACGCCGAAATTGCGGAAATATTTGCGCAGGCCGCCGAGTTGCAGACAAAGGTTGACTTCATGCTCGACCTTCAGCAAAGTAGTCTCGATAAGGGTCGACGTGGGCTTATAGGCGATAGCTTCGTTAATGAGAGCACTCTCTTTATAGAGCGTGCAGTCGAGCTGTTGGTCGAATCGCAAACTCTCAGCGATGAAGCTGCGGCCGAAATGGTAGCCCTCGCTGTCAAACACGTGCGGCATATTGTATAAGGGTGCTGTGCGCGCTATTGTTGGTCTTTTTACATTTCCTTGTTATAATTTGACTTTATTTCGATTTGATTGTTGAAGGTCCCGCATTTCTTATTATTAACACCAACAAGCGCGCATCACAATGAAGGTTTTTCCAAGTTTTTTCCTTCCCCGCCCCCAATCAAAAATAAAACTTTGGAATTAAACAAATAATAAATTTGTTTAAATCCTTCATGTAAGAGCACAAACATGAACATAAATTTTGTCAAATAAAAACAAAGTTCCGCTTGAATCAATAAAAACTCAAAACTCATAATAAATGATTTATTTTAGATTTACAATTTATCTCTATTTAACCAAAAACTTATCACAACCATGGACGGTATTAGAGACTGTTTGACAAAACTCGTTGCAATAAATGAACAGATCGCGCATATGCTCGGTCAAAAAACGCACCCTAGTGCGCGCTTGTTCCGGAAAGCAATGCGTGCATTCTACGTTTGTTTGGATGCAAAGAAAATACTCCGCGACATAGAGCAAGTGTTCGTAGATGAAGTGCCCGAATATAATCAATTGCTCGCTGACGTATCCGATCAATACATGTTGTGGTCGGGTTGTTGCGACAGGTTTAGAGCGCTGTCAAAACATGAAAAAACGAGTGCTTAATATAATGAGCCTTCTTTCATCCCCCTCATATCTTAACATAATTTGCATTACTTTGCACAGCCCTCTCATAATCCGAAATTAAATTCCAAATCACTCGCTTCAACAATCTTGTCATCCTGCGACCCTTTTAAACTAAAATCAATAAATTCGTAATCTGGTTCTGCTACTTCCGATAATACTTGTTCGTCGATAATAATGTCCATACTATTAGTGCCAACACCAATAAATTCGCCAAATGTAACCTTAGCGGAAACACCCTTCATATTGTCCGTCTCGGCAAATATTGCCGCACTTACTAAATTCTTAGTAGTTTCTTCAAATGAAGCCCGTGCTAATGGTCCAATCTTGTTCTTCTGTGCACCATACCTATCTATTGAGTTTAATGTCCCGCGATAAGTCATGATATCCGCCAATAATTCAATATGGCGAATATTAGGTGCTTTACCTGCGGAATCGAATACTTCAAATATTTCTTCTATAATAATCCTCCTCGCACCTTCAATTCCGAATATTGTCTCAATTTCGCGAATGTTGTTGCTACTTGTTTTATTAGCAAAAATGTATGGGATATTTAATATTTCAATTAAATTAGAACCGCTTGTGTTAATAACGTAGTCATCTGATAATATCGTTGATAATGAAATATTGGTATAACTATCAGACAGGCCATTTTTTGCAATTATAATCGCACCATTTGGCAAACTAATATTGCGCGCCCGTGTGGTCATCTGCGCCTTAAGAATATCTTTTACACCCTTAATCTTTGTTTCCAATAGGACGCCTTCAATGGTCTCTAATAATGCAATTGGGTTGCCAGTAATATCAAGTAATTTGACACGACATATTATTTTTTCATTGTTTATGTCGCTAAACATAAGTGAAACCATGTTCCTTATTTTGTCATCGTTGTCAAAAATGTATTGAATATAACTCAAATCAATGTTATTCGAAATAATGGCCTCTTTGTTCATTTCAAACCTTATTATCCAGTTTTCTTTTTCAAAAATGCCGGTATCAGAATAAAACGAATACCATGCATTAATAAATGCTTGGTCTTCAGAGATTATGCTCGTTTCTTCGTCTAAATCGTATAATATCTCAATCTTATCTACAAGATCCCCGAATTTAACATATGTAAAATCAGATTTAATTTTGTTAATCTCTTTTAAAATTGCTTTTTTATACTTATCTTTTATATTAGATAATAGTTTTAATTGCTCTTGTTGCAATTCATCAGACATCAACAACACCTGATTGTAGCGTGCAAATAAATCATCATTTATTTCGCGCCCTGTCATTATGACTGTGTCAACATTAATTTCTAATCCTAAAATAACATCGTCTTTAATGTAAATGCTATTGGAAGGCCCGCTTTGGTTCGCTGTAATGCTTAAAATCTCCATTACGCGTTTTACTCCATCTACAATAGTAGGCTTTTCAGACATACCTGATTGATGGAAGGTATCAAGGGTTAATTGAGTAGTTGGTTCGCCAAGACTTTGCGCAGAAATCATTCCAATTGCTTCACCAGGCGCAATTATGCCTGAATAAAATTTATTAGTTATTTGCTTAATCATTTGCGTTAATTTAACGCGATTGAGGCCATATTCGCATATTAATTTTTTAGCAGGCAATTTGGATCTTACGAGAGTAATAAAATTTTGCAGTGCGATTTTATTGACTAATTCATTTGAGTTAACAGATAATTCTGCGATTATTGTGTTAAACTCTTCAATTATTTCCATTGGGGTTAAATCTGAAACTGATGGCCACTCATAATCAAGAAGCATTCTTTCGAAATTTATTGGGGATAGCACTTTAGAAATAATATCATACGAATAATGATCGCGATACCATTCGCGTGTTTCAAGAACCATTTTAAACTCAGTGTCCATCGCCGCACTTTCATCGCTGATGTTATTGTCCATGCGCAATTGTGCGTCATCTGTCATAAATAGTTTCATGTTTTTGATATCATCTGGAAAATAGTTATACCTAAGAACAAATTCATCCATGCTCATTTCAAGATGCGGAAAATTTTGTGGTTCAACCTTTGCGGCATCAAAACTATCACCACCATATATGTATTGTATAATATTGCCAGTTGCATTCCTAAGCGTATTATCGTAAGCGACAGTAATGTCTTCCATTATTTTAACTAATTTCCTTTGTATGTAGCCAGTGCTTGCTGTTTTAATTGTTGTAGAAATAAGGCCAATGCGACCTTCTGACGCATGAAAAATGTATTCTATTGGGTTTAACCCTTCGATGTATGAAGATTCAACAAGCCCGCGCGACCCTTGCGACAAATCGTCTTTTACGAAATGCGGAAATGGTCTGCGTAGGTAGTTGTCAGGCATACGTTTATTATCTAATTTTTGCTGTCCTAACTCTGAAATAATTTGCACAACATTTGCCGAACTACCCTTAGAACCTGATTCTACCATCGACAATATTTTATTGTCGCGTGTTCCAGAGGTTCCATCTGATCGCTGTGATAGACTTTTAACAGTTATTTCTTCAATAGTTGCCTTGCTTTTATTAATTATGTTCATAATATCTTTTTCGAATTGTTCATGATCATTTTGGGCAAGACTTCGGTTTTCTTTTATTATTTTGTTTCGTGTTTCTTCATATGTGTTATAATGAAGACCTGCCATTAATTCCTTTGTCTTTTGCCGGCATTCTTGTTTTATTTGCGCAATTTTTTCGGCATCGGCCTTATTTATTTCGAGATCTGACAATCCGACACTAAACCCGTCAATCATGAACCATTGGCTCATCAGGCGCGAGAAATTGTCAAGTAGTTTTACCGTTTCGGCTTGGCCTAAATCGTTATAGCATACATGAAACAACCCACCCGCCGCCGATTTTCCTACATTTGATGATTTTAACGGCATTGCGGCGGTTCCTAATGCGGGCTCGGCAAATGTGCCGTTTTTAATGTTGATCCCTTTGTTCATAATGTTGATATCCGGAAAAAACATGCTAAACAATTGCCTCGTTGTCCAACCATACAAACCATTTGTTGTCCTTGCAGGGCGCAATATTTTTCCTGAATAATTATTTGTCCATGCCAACAATTTATCTAAATGTTTTTTGTTTAAATAATAAATTTTATCCAGTGCAAATCCGCGAATATGCTCTGATGACATACGATATGCTCCTAGAAGACTATCTTGCACAAGCCCAATGCAGGGCTTTGAATATTGCGGGGTTATAATCTGAGTAGAAACTAATGCAAGCCCGCTAATTTCATTGGCTGTTGCACCTGATTGTGGCAAATGCATGTTCATTTCGTCTCCATCAAAATCTGCGTTATACGGAGGTGTTACATTAGGGTTTAATCTAAACGTTTTTCCGTTTAGCACCTTTGCATAGTGCGCCATCATCGACATCTTATGTAATGAAGGTTGCCTATTGAAAAATACTACATCGCCATCTAAAATATGACGATAAACAATATCTCCATAACATAGCACTATCGATTTATTGCGCCCATCTTTTAAATCACGGCGCAATTTATTGAGACCGCCTATTTGCACCTCTTTTGCGCCGGGATACACAGATGGCCCATTTGCGACCATTGTCATAAGTCGGGAATAATTATTTTTGTCTACCTTTTCCGGAATTGTCAAGTTCATTGCAATAAATAAGGGCACTCCCAAATAGGTTATACTAATGTTTGGATCTGCTGTAATAACAGAACGGGCGGACGAGTTAACACGTTTGCCCATGATATTAGTTCTATATCTTCCGGCTTTATACTTATGCCTTGAACGAAACGTTTTAAGCGCCCTGTTTGTCCGGTTATGAATACTTGCATACTTAGTAGATTCATTATCTATCAACCCCGCAACATTAAGTTGCAATGCGGCATGATAAATATTTATGTTTCTTTGCTCAGAAGGATCAGTTTCGGCTTTTTCTATATTAATGCGCAAAATATTATTAAATTTCAGAATATTATCGTATGCATGGGTCAAATCATCTTCGGATGGATTGCCGTTATCTGCTATAACAGAAGGACGAATAACCTCAGACGGAATTATTAATACCGTAATTATCATCCAATCGGGGCGTGAATACCTTGGATCAGTCCCGAGGATGTAGCAATCTTCTGAAGTAATATTTTTAAGAATAGCATGGCATAGTTCTGGATTTATGTCTACATGTTCCTTTGTTTTTACATAGGTTGCGCGTATTCCGAGAACATGATTGCCCATTTTGCTAACATCTTTTATTTTAGGCAAATTATTACCACATCTCATACACATGCCATTATTTTTTATTAGTTGTTCAGTTATAAACCCGTGGCGCGTTTTATTTGAAGATATTGATGCGCTTGTCATTGCTTTTTTTATTTCTGCGTTTTTATACCTTGGTAATGAACAATTAATGCATATGCAATTTAATATTTTAACTATCATATCAAAAAACAATGGGTTGAATACCGGCTTTGCGAGGACACAATGGCCGAAGTTTCCAGGATCTAATTTTTGTTCTAACTTTGTTATCGCATTAACTCTATCCCTTGATGAACATAGCCGATGGTCTTTTAGTGTTCCATTTACATTATTCTTATTTTTTCCAACATGCGAATCTATTACCGCAACGGACTGCTTTAAAATATCTGCTGGACTTAAAATGCCAAATTGTATTGTTTTGATATTCTTAACCAATGGTCGCCCTTTTTCTTGTAGATATGATATATGATTAACAAGCGACATAGCAACAATATGTTATATTATAATATTATATTATATATAATATTTCAATTTCATATTATAATAATGGATTGCGATCATAAGTATTTAGCATACATAAAATTGTTTAATGTTCAGTTAAACAATATAATGTTTGTTGCTTTGAAACACTCAGGAACTATTTATTTGCAATGCCCTGAGGGTAATTATTACGTAAAAGACATTGAAGATATTGCGTCTATTTATTCAGGTTGTATCCCAATAATAATCGTGCCTGCGTTAAAAGGCCCGATTAAACCGTCTGCATTAAGTTATCAAGATATAACTAAAAAAATAAGTTATATCCTTGACAAGGATGATGTGCAATACTTAAAAAGATGTAGCGACAACGAGTTTGCACTATGTTGTTCTGATGTTGTTAGCATTAATGTAATTATTATAATGCATATAACACAAGATACTAACTTTGATTATATTAATGTAATGATAGAAAAATTCCATGGTGCGGATATTATAATTTATGAAAGCGCATCAGGGTTGCATTCTAAAATAATATCCGGAAATATATTAGGTATAACTGCCGGAATAACTAACCACATGATTGCTTTCTTGCAGGGGTTAAATTACATATATTCTTTAAACTTAAAATACGACTATGTATTTAAACTATATAGTCATCCTGATTTTGTTATAAACTATGAAATGACGCAAATTAAAATTACTAACCATGATGTAATTGGGTATCCTGCTATAAAATATGACTACTTAGACAACAATTATGTGCATAATATAATAACTGAATACGGAATCAACCAAAACGCGGGCATACATAAAATATATGGCAATATCAAAACACTGGCTTCTAAATTTACATTGCCGGCGCAAATAAATAGAAAGTCTAAAGATTGGGCGAATATATCAAAGAAGACTAATAAGTCTTATATACCAAGTTCGGTTTTTATTATAAAATACGATAAAATTCCCTTTGAAATAATTGACTGTTATGCTGATATTATTAATATAGTAGATTCGTATGAACATCAAAACTATATTAACGCAATTAATAAGATATTTACTATTTTCGAGTATTAAATCACGACATAATAATTATATTATTATTATTATATGAACATAACAATAATATTTATTTATGTTATTGCGGTAATAATAATCGTATTATCTTTATATATTTTATATTCTAGTAATAATGATTGCAATGAAAATAATGGAATCCTTGGCATCCTAGTAGGATTGCTACTCGGCTACATTGGGATTATTAAAAATAAACAAGACATATATGAAGTAGAAACCGGCCAATACGAAACAAGTATTAATTTAGATGGCAATCGCATAATAATATCGAAATTTAATGAAGTAAAAGATACGTTAAACAAAATATTTCCTACAAAAGACGAAATAAATGTAATTCAAACAAATCCAAAGCCCGCAATCCTAGAAGAAAATCATGATCAAGAAAGCACAATAAAAGAAGAATTAAAACAACAGACAGCGCGACATAATGCAAAAATCATGGAATTGTTGCATAAAGGCAAACTAAGAAATAATGACAAATTAAGCAATAATGGCAATAATGGCAATAGACAATTAGTAGATTTATTCTCAAAATTTGAAACAGCAGAAATAACCCCCATCTCGCGAACTGCACTAAGTTTTCCTAATAGGTCAGACGACGATAAATAATTGCAGGGCACCATCGCATATATTTATCATTAAAAACAAAATCAGTAATAATGAACACATATTTAGGAGGGAATATAGATATTATATAAGCACTTATTTCTAAGGTAGAAACATCGGCAATTCCATAATACTGATCTTTGTTTAACGAAAATAAATCGTATATATCCGGCTTATCTGTTTTATACATCCTAAGCGATACCGTTTCGGAATGCCCTTTTTGTTTACCTACTTTATGATTATATTTATTACAATAATTAGATAAAAACTCGCGATATAGGGTTATAATAGTTTGACATAAAATATGACACGAGTTGTTATTATCCGTTAATACCACCTTTGTAATATTGGCATTTTTTATATAAATGCATTTATCGTAGTAGTCAGTGCATAATGAAAACAAATAATGCGGATTTACATAATCAATAAAAATTAAATTATATGCATCTAAAAATTCAGTAGGATGATATAAATTACGCAAGATATAATTAATGCGTTTAAACTTTGCATTGAGGTTTTGTTCTTTTATATTGATAACATCGGTTATAATATAAAAGCACTCATTAAAATGCCCTACAAATATAGTTTCGGTTAGATATAACTCATCGTCAAACATGATTGGTGAATATATAACATGATTTTCGTATATAAATAATGTCATTTTTACTCTGTTAATAATGCACAACATCAAATGAACTATTGGGGAATCAATGACATATCTCGCATATGTCATTGATTTCGAAAGGACATTCATTTGTTCTGATGTGGTAATAGTGTTATTTTTCTTAAGAAAACGGGCTAATTTATTAATTATTTTCGCTTTATCTTCTTCATTGGTAATAACATGGCCTACACTCATGCCAAATTTTATATCTAAATAATGCATTATGATTATGTTATTATTTATATTATATTATAATAATTTCAATTTTTTATTTAATAAATTACCGCAATAGTTTAATACCTCATTATCTTCGTTTGTATTATATACTCTATTGGTATAACTGTTTAAAATGTATAAAAGCCCGGCTTTCGTTTTAAACGTTTTTAGTTGGCCTACCTGTGTTCCTACTTTTTCGTCTTCGGTTATATTATATAAATCGCGTGTTTCAATATCAAGATAATAACGTTCGTTTAGTTTATGTAATTCTTCATCAGCGCTATTGTCCATTTGCAATAAAACATAATCGTCATTAATAGGCGCTTCTATTGACGGAATTTCTTCGCGAACAGGCGACTTTGGGCGCGGGATTTCTGGTTTTGCAAACTCGCTGTCTTGTTTAATTACATTTTTTGCATTAGCGGTAATACTCGAACTGCGTTCATAAGCGGCAATCCTGCTATCTTTCAGTTTTATATCTTTGGTTAAGACGCTTATTTTTTCATTAGCCTGTTCAAGAGTTTCTATTAATTTTGCATTATTATTTTTTATATCTTGCAAATCATGATTCATTGTTGCAATTAGTTGCACTTGATTGTTATATATTTGCAAGATATCTGCAATATAGCCTTCCATTATTATATTAAATAATTATGCACAATTATATTTAATATAATACATAATATATATTATAAATTCGCCGATTTAGACATGTTTTAATAAATAAATCTAATTGCCATATAAATATGTGGTTTACTAAAATAATTTCTAAGGAAGAATCGATGATTGGTAAACTATTAGATTTTTTTAAAGTAGAATCTAACTTCGATATATTATACGAACTAATAAAAAACGAAAAATCGCGCAAGAATAAAATGTCTTTGCGTTTAATTAATTGGTTTGTTACAAACTATGCAAAGCATTATACCATTTCATATATTTATTCATCTAATATTATTACAAATAAAATAAACACGATTGCGTCTTTGTTTATGCCAACACAAACTAATTTTTTAGTATGGATCGAATACGAAAAAGAACTTGCAAGCGAAGGCAAAGAATACTTTGACGCATTTCGCCGTGGTGCCCATATTGGCAAACTAATAGAACTTGAATTCTCGCCTGAGAAAAAATTGCAAACTACTATTGCACAGTTAAATTTTTTTAGATGGGCTATACGAAAAAATGTCATAACCTATGTATCGCAAAATGTAAACCTAATTTATAAAGACATGATAGACCGAAATAGCAACATTAAAAACAGGGTGCAAAACCCCGATGGAACTATAAAAAAACGGCAATTGTCGGTATGCATAAGTAAAAAATTAGGCCATCATGATAACATATCGAATTCGAACGCTATATCCTTAGCAATAAAACTGAGTATTACTACACCCAAAGGCGATTTGTCTTTAATAATATAAAAGTTTTAGTCTATAACAGCATTAAACTTCGCGTCTTTTGTTTCATTGAAATATTCGGTAAACTCAGGATACTCGGTTATACTAATATATTTATACTCTACGCATGCTAATAAATCGGTATAACACTCTATCATCATATCATATATTACTGTTTCGGGTTCGTTATACTCAAATGCGGAATTAGGCAGGATACCCTCATGCTTTGAAAGCCGTTCCATTAATGAGAAGTATAAATTCGCCGCCAATGTCCCCATGCGCACTAATTCCAAAAATTTAAACTTAAAAATAGAAAACCCTATCGGCGACCATCTTATAAACCACATAAAATGTTTTACAGTCATCCCGTATTTTATAATTCCTGAAATTGCTTGTAAACATTGTTGCACTATGTATACAAACGGAATTTCTTTGGCGGTATGCCATTGTCGCGTGTTCATGTTTGGAGTCCATTTCAAAAATCCGTCATCTGTTTCTAAATGATGAAACGGGCTGATACATTTAATCTCGAGCATTCCGTATAATTCGGAATAGCATTCATTTTTTGTTATTTCTTCAGGCTTCCCGACTATCCCATCAGGCGAAACTAACAAATATTTTTCATTAACATTTTCTACTGATGTATTCCATTTATCCCCGAAGCATATCCGGCCTAATTTACATATTTTTGCAAATGAGACTTTAATTGATCCTACTTGAAGTATACCAACGTTTTCGACAAGTGCAAAATGCATAAGTGCCGCTTCTTCGTATTTTACGCCCCA
>Ga0208088_1000102_pt1 | contig 13893 bp, 11 predicted proteins | sample LakMenEpi02Apr12_FD_150661 | JGI IMG/M metagenome (GOLD analysis project Ga0208088, IMG submission 150661) | Freshwater microbial communities from Lake Mendota, WI - 02APR2012 deep hole epilimnion (SPAdes) | ecosystem: Environmental > Aquatic > Freshwater > Lake > Epilimnion/Euphotic zone ...
TTTTTATGTTTAAATATATCATCTAATGTTTTTCTCTTTATAACAAATTTATTTATTATTCTAAATACCATATATTGAATATATTATTTATAAATCTTTAAATAGTTTACCAATCATCATCACCAACCAAATCATTATTTATAGAATTAATTGATTGTACTGGTTCAGGAATTGCTAAATTAAGCATTACATTACTAATACTACCATTATATGTTCCACTTGGTTGATGTACTTCGGGAGCTAGATTAAAATTATATATTCCTCCAAAAATACCGATACCATTTAAATATGAAAAGTCTTGATTTGTAGTTACAATATTAGGTAATGCAGGTACTGATTGTAAATTTACATTAGGACCTCCTAAAGTACTACCAATCGTATTAACCCCTATAGTTTGATACATCGTTGTAGATTTATACAATGGATCAAAAATACTTTTTTTTTCCTTTAACATACGATATATCTGATCTAAAGTTTTTCGTTTTAAAATATTTTCACTTATTTTATTTGTTTCCATATAGATAATATATTATAAATAAATCTTTAAATAGTTAACTAATTAATTTAGCTAGATTTTTGAAGCAGAAACAGTATTGTAATCTTTGCCAAATTTAATAACCATATACTGTTCTGTTTTCTTCAACATAATCTTGTATTTAGAATCAGATTTCAAGAATTTCAAAATAAGTTCATAATATGCTCTCTCTTCTGTCATACCATTATATTTTTGTTTATCTTCAAGATCTTTCTTAGTTGTTCCAATTACAATTAACAATACTTCTGACAATATAAATGATCCATCTATCTGTTGAAAATCAAAAATTGTAGCTGTTGTATGTTGAACAGATTTTTTAGATTTAACTGAACCACGTGCTGGTCTATCTTCATCAGAATCAGCTCCAAATAATCCACCAGCTCCACTAACAGAATCATCTTCATCTTCATCTACTCCTCCTGCGGTAGCAGATACAGGAGCCGATACTGAAGCTGATGATTTAAAAGGATCAAAAAGTGCAGAAATACCTTTTGAAACCATTTGTGAAAATCCGGAAGTTCCTGATGATTTTTTACTAAATTGTGTAGATGAATTATTTAATGTTGCAGAACATTTTTTAATTGAATCAACATTCATTCTTCGATCAATTAGACCCATCATTTTTCCTCCGCCTAAAGATACTGAAGTAGCTGCAACTGCTCCTTTATAAGATGCATTAGCATATCTAGCAACACCACCACCTGCTGAATTTCTATAATAACCTGCAGAGGCTGCAGCAGATGCACCATAACCTTCTGTTATGTCATCTAAATATCCAACATATTGTACATGAGGTATTACAATTTCTTTTATTGCATCTTCTACTTTCTTAGTTTGATCAACAAGAACAAGGGAAACATAGTCATTAACAATACCATTTTTAACAGAAATATTTGCCAATTTACTATCTTTATCGGAAGAATCAATTTTCTTTTCTGTTTCAACAAAAGCGAAAGCAAAGAATTTATTAAGATCAGAAAATTTAGTTACATTATCAATATTCAATTTTACTTTTTTATGTTTACTTAATTCATTGTAAGAAAATTCTGCACTTTTAACTGTTTTTTCACTAGGAAATGATGATATACAATAATAATATCTACCAGGATATACAGCACCTGTAATTTCAGAATATGTTTGTGTAACAATTAACTCATCAGTAGTATCAGTTAATAATAATCTAGGTCTTGTAATATACTGTTTATTTACAGAATCTAATAGTTCTACAATATAATCACTCATTTTACTAAAATCATTAACAAATACACTTGTAGCATTTGTAATATTTGCAACATTTTCTACTAAATTTCTATCTGCATCACGACCAACACCTACTGTAAAAATTCTAGTATTTTCCATATTTCCACAAAATTTTATAACATTATTAGTATTCGCTACCTGTCCATCAGTTAATAGAATTAAAACTCTTTCATTTACACTATCAGGTAAAGATTCAGATGCTATTACAACTAAAGGTTCCTCAATTTCTGTTCCACCGAAATTTGCGTTATATGAAGAAACCTCTTTAATTGCTTCATTTTTTGTATCATTTGTATAATCAACAGATTTCTCAAACAAGAATTGAGAATTTGTTCCGAAAGATAGTACATTAAATTTAGAACCAATAGGAAGAGAACTAATAAATATTATCAAAGCATCGATCGCCTGTTTTATTTTTTCACCTTCCATAGATCCGCTTCTATCCAACAAAAATATAAATTCTCTATTTAGCTGAACATCCTCCTCAACATCAGGAATTTTTTTAACTAAACCGATGTATTTTTCACCATTAGCTTCATTTGTAAATAATAATTCTTCACTTTTATTTTCAGATTCAAGAGTTATACTAATATCTCCATTTTCAGGGTATTGATTAACTCTTAATACTCTACTAAAATCATTATTTATTTCAAAATCACATTTCGATTTTTCATTTGTTGAATACATATTTTTAATTTTTTGTTTTGAATTCCATGTTAATACAAAATTGAAATGATATGGTGATGATGTTACATATGTAACATTTTGATTTGTCGAATGATGATATCCACTACCATTAAAAGGATCAAAATCATGAGTTTTTACTGGAACATATTTAGGAGCAATATTTGTAGGAAATACATATTTATAGCCAACTAAATCAGATTTTACAAAATTAATAAAATTATAGCTAACATGTAAAGATGTATTTTTTTCCATATTTCCAATATATACATTATAAACACCATCTCTCATTTTTTCTAAGAGACATGTTCTTTTTTTATCACTCTTTGCATCTGTATATGTTTGTTTAGCTTTTGTTTTTTCAGAAAATTCTCCCTTTAAAATAACTCCATCACTATAAGATACAGTAAGATCAGTTACAATAGCATTTGTAGGAAGAGAAAATCTGTAATAGATTTCAGCTAAACTTTTATCCCCTGTATTTGTGTAAACATGTGTAACTTTTGTTGCTGCAAAACATTCTTCGATATTAGTTGAAACATCGACATCTTTCAAAGGTATTTCATCATATTGTTCATAAATATCTATTTTTTTGGATATTAGGCCTAATTGAACCATTTTTTATTTATGTGTAATTAATAATGCCTAATTATTTATGATCAAATCAGACAATCTTATTTTCAATATTTTATAAAAAAATGGCTAATATATATAAAGAATAGATATATATATGGAATTAACAGGATGGCATTAGTAGATTTCTCGAATTTAACAATCAGTGTGTTGGAAAAAATATGCAAGGAGTATATGGATAATCAAAAATCATTAAATGATCAACTAGCATCATTATCACCAGAATTATTATCATATAAAACTTTAATACAACCAGATTTGGATTATAGCAATAAAAATGCAAAATTATCAGCTTATTTAGATATGTCTCAATTTCATCCAGAAAAAGATATAAGAGATAAATGTAATGACTTATCAACAGAAGTACAACAATTTGATACAGAACAAGGAATGAGAAAAGATTTATATTTACAATTTATGAATTATATAAATAGCAATTATAATGTAGAAAAAGATTTATTAACAAGTGAACAGAAAAAATATTTGGAAAAGAATTTAATAAATTATAAAATGTTAGGATTACATTTACCAAATGATCAATGTGAAAGAATAAAAGAAATTAAAAAACAGATAACAAAAATGGGGAATGATTATGATATGAATTTAGCAAATTGTTCAACATTATTTGAATTTTCTAAAGATGAATTAGAGGGATTACCAGATAAATGGCTATCTGATAGATTACAAGGGAATGGTAATTATAAAGTAACATTGAAATATCCGGATTATGTTCCAATGATGGAATATTGTAAAAATAGAGATATTCGAAAGAAAATGTCTGTGGCATTTACTAGCAGATGCCAAGATACAAATTTACAATTAGCAGAGGAAATATTTAAATTAAGAGACGAAATGGCTAAATATTTCAATGGTAGTTCTTTTGCAGATTATAAAATGCAAATAAAGATGGCAAAAAATGCTAAAACAGTAAATAATTTTTTACAGAGCTTACATGAAAAATCTGATGTATTATTAGAACAGGATAAAAAAAGTTTATTAGAATTAGCTAAAGATGATGATATTAGTCAATTAGAATCATATGATATAAATTTTTATTCAAGAATATATGAAGAAAAAATAACATCATTAGATAAAGAGGAATTAAAGAAATATTTTCCATTAGAAACTGTAAAGAAAGGAATGTTTGAAATATATCAACAATTATTCGGATTTATATTTACAGATATTACTGAAGAAAATAAACATACATTTTGGCATGAGGATGTTAGACTTTATAATGTACATAATTCTCTAGATAATTCCTTTGTCGGACAGTTTTATATGGATCTTTATCCAAGAGATGGTAAATATGGACATGCTGCAATATTTACATTAGTACCAAAATCCTCTGATAATCATTGTGTATGTGCAATGGCATGTAATTTTTCAAAAACAGAAAATCTAACTTTTGATTTTGTTGAAACATTTTTTCATGAATTTGGTCACATTATGCATAATATGTCAAGTGAAGCAACTATAGCATCTTTATCAGGGACAAGATGTGAAAGAGATGCTGTTGAATTACCAAGCCAGCAATTAGAAGAGTGGTGTTACAGATCTATACCATTAAAAATGATGAGCGTAGGAATTACTGATGATGTAATACAAAAACTATCAGAACAAAAAAAATTATTGCAAGGGTTTTTTTTAAAGAGACAATTATCATTTGGAATGTTTGATATGGCAGTACATTCTGGTAATTTTACTAATACAGTACAATTATATAATGATATTTATTATAAATTACTTGGAATGAAATTACCAGAGGGAACATGTTTTCCAGGAACATTTTCTCATATCATACATGGATATGAAGCAGGTTATTACGGATATTTATGGTCAAAAGTTTATGCTGTAGATATTTTTGAATCAGTTTTTAAAGGACATGAATTAGATTCAGAAGTCGGTATGAGATTTAGAAAACAGATTTTATCATATGGTGGTATGCGTGATACATATGATTCCCTAGTAGAGTTTTTAGGAAGACCTCCATCTGATAATGCATTTTTAGAAAGTTTATTTGATGTAGGAACTATTTAATTTATCCTATTTTTTACAAATTTAATATTAAAGTTTCAAATTAAACAGTAAAATAGGAACTATTTCTGCATAATAAATTAAACTATTTCTATATTTTTATTATCTTTATCTTTATTTATATTAGATATTTCTATATTAGCATTAGTTAATCTAGGAACAGAAACAAATTGTTTGAGAGAATTTAAATAGTAATTTCCTATAGTATATATACTACTATCATCAGTATATTCGCTTTCAAAACCTAACATTGTAGATGTTATATAAGAAGATGTTTGTCTTTTTTCCATTAATATTTCACGATATTCCCAAAATTTCCAAATTAATAAGGCAAAAATAGTAAATATTAATCCTGGTATTACATAGTACAAATTAATATTACCTGATAATATATCAGAATATGGCGTAATTATCCAAAATATTATACTAATAGGAGTAGATAAAGCCATAAAAAGTATATTAAATGGATTATTATCTAGATTTAAATAACATGATCCAACATAAGATAACATATAACCAATATTAAAAACTAAATAATATATATATGAATTACCACATTGATTTGTAAAATTACATTTAAACATAGATAATAAATTATCTGCTAAATCATTAACAGTCGATCTACCAAATCCTGGTAAAAGATCGATCCAAATTAAAGATAATATAAATATGAATTGAAATAAACATTGATAGAATAATAGAATAAAACTATTACTAAAAAAATGTTTTAATGATATTTTTTCCATATTTATAATATTATTTATTTCTCTATTTTGTATAGATATTATATGATATTGTTCATCTTTTATCAATTCCTCTTTTTCATTTTTATAGAATAAATATTGATAAATATTAAATACAATACCAAAACAAGCTCCAATAACATATATTACTGACCAGCCAACAAATTCATTCGGGTTTTCCACATTTTTGTTTGTATAAAAGGGTATAGATGTTATTGTTACACTTAATAGTATTAAAAATATAGATATTAGAACATACCAATTAAAATATTTTTTTTTATCACCTAAAATTAATTTATTTGATAATATAACAGAAAATATATTTAAATTATATAATATTGGTTGTAAAATTGCCGGTACTCTATTTGATTGTGATGCATATACTATAAATATACTATTAAGTGCATCAAAAAGACCGGCAAGACATAAAATTTTCCAACTTGATTTATGTGGATAATATCTTTTTGAAAATAATAACATTAAAATTCCGAAAATAGTAACATAGAATAAACTACATGATATTAAAATTCCCATAGGAACACTCCAATCATTTAACCATAAAGGCATCGATATTTGTTGTATAGTAGTTCCAATAATATTAAATATAATGGATAGTACAAATAGAACTGTATTAATTATTTCAGAATAATTTGACATATGTTGTTATTTTATGTATTGTATATATTTTTTATTAGATTATATACATTTCAATATTTTTAATCAACATAATATTGATAAAATAAATTCAAATATTTATGTTCTTATTATAATAGTATAATACATATACTATGACAGTAAATAAAGATATTAATATAACAGTTCATTTTAGAATTGAAATAGGACCATTATATATTTATTCAATAGAAAAATCGACATTAAGTAATTTTTTAAAGATAGATTCTTTAATGGGAGATAAACAGATACAAATACAAATTATGCCAAATAATCCAAATATTAATGTAATGAAACAATGGAATGAAATATTATATGGAATACATATTGATGAATATGATTATATTGGTAATGAAAGTTATGAAATATTAAAAAAAATAAATGATATGAAAAATAAAGAAATAATACTATTAGATTGTTCACTTTCTAGTATATGTAATAGTTATGGTCCTAGTTCATTTAGTGAACCTATTTGTCAATGCAAATCAGTATATAAAAATATATTAGATAATATAAGGGTATATTATAAAAAAAAAATTAACATAACAAAAAAAATATTTGATAAAATAGAATTTAATTATCCTGATTGGATATATATGTATGAGTTTTTTATAATATCATTTTTTAAGGGAGTAAATAATTGTAATTTTTATATTACTTTTAAAGATAGTAAAAACAATAAATATAAAATAGATATATCTGATGAATTTATAGGAAAAAATGTGTCATGTTTAAATATTAAACCAACATTTCCTCTATTAAAATTTTCTGTAGAAGTTATAGAAAAAAATAGTAATCCTAATATATTTATTAAATTATTAAGATATTTTTTTCCAAAAATAAAAACAAATTATAAATGGAATATTATAACAGAAAAAGATATAAATTTTCTTAATTTTCCTGTTAATATTCCATTTAATGCGACTATGAGAAAAAAAAATAAAAGTGAAAATAATTTTAAAATCAATGGTATTGCAATAATATAGGAACTGTTTAATTTAGACTCTTAAATATTCTCTATTTTGTATATTTAATTTTGGTTTTAATATTTTATCCAAATTTTTATTAAAAAATTTAAATAAAAAATTTAAATAAAAAATTTAAATAAAAAATTAAAGTTCCAAATTAAACAGCAAAATAATTATTAATTTAAAAATGTATATAGAAATAATTTAAAGTTATATTTTCAATTTTATATATTATAATGAATAAAATATCACTTTACATATTTACAAGAGATTTAAGATTAAATGATAATATTCCTCTAAATAATGCATTAAAAGAGTCTAAAATAGTAATACCTATTTTTATATTTAATCCAAAACAGATAGATGATAAAAATAAATATAAATCAAATAATTGTGTACAATTTATGTGCGAATCTTTGGATAGTTTAGATAAGCAATTAAATAAAAAGGGATCACGATTATTTTACTTTTATGATGATCCAAAAGATATATTATCAAATCTAATAGTAAAATTAAAATTAGATGCTATATATATTTCAAAAGATTATACACAATTTGCATCAGATAGAGAGGATATGATAGAACAATTATGTGATAAATATAAAATAAAATTTGTGGCAGAAGAAAATCATATGTTAACATCAGTAACATCCAATTTAAAAGATGATGGTACCAGTTATGTAAAATTTACCCCATATTATAGAATTGCAAAAAAAATAGCTGTTAATAAAATAGAAAATAATAATAAAACAAATTATTTCAAAAAAAATAATAGTATTGATGGGGAATATAAAAAATCAATACATGATTTCTATAAAAAAAATGATAATGTTTTAGTTCGTGGGGGTTTAGATAATGCTATAAAAATATTAAAAGATATTAAAAAATATAATAAATATAATACTGAAAGAGATATACCATCCACAAACGGAACAACTCATTTATCAGCTTATTTAAAATTTGGGGTTGTTTCAGTCAGAGAAGTATATTGGGTTTTTAAAAAATATTTAACTGCATCAAATAAACTATTTACACAATTGTATTGGAGAGATTTTTATATGCAATTATTATATTATCATCAATATGCTCTATATGGCCCTCTACGAAAGAATTATGATAAAATAAAATGGGAAGATGATTCAAAAAAAATAAAAGCATGGAAAACAGCAAAAACAGGTATTCCTATTATTGATGCTGCTATTAATGAAATGATTACAACCGGTTATATGCACAATAGATGTAGAATGATTGTAGCAAATTTTTTAATTAAAATTTTAAGATGTAATTGGCAAATTGGTGAACAATTCTTTGCAAACCATCTAGTTGACTATGATCCAGCCAATAATTCGGGTGGATGGCAATGGTCAGCATCATCATCTACAGACTCACAACCATATTTTAGAATATTCAATCCATGGAGACAAATGGAAAAATTTGACTCTGAATGTAAGTATGTAAAAAAATGGTTACCGCAATTAAAAGATGTTCCTAATAAAGATATATTAAAATGGAATGAAACATATGATAAATATAAAAATATAAAATATTCTAAACCTATTGTAGAGGATATTCAAGAAGAGGTTAAAAAAACATTAAAGATTTATGAAGCAATATTTAAATGATTCTTTAAATACAATCTACACGACTATTACTAGCTCTATAACATCCTATTGGAATATCATAATTTCCACTTAAAGTATTTCCTATAGCAAAAATTAAATCTGTAAAAATAGGGAATATTGTTGAAAATCCTATAAAACTTATACCAGAATTACCTCCTAATATTATAGACCAAAATTCATGTGGATTAAGTATTAAAATTCCAAATTAAACAGTAAAATATATAAAAAATCAATAAATATCCCATCCTGTTATTTTTCCATCTATAATTTCTATTTCATATTCATCTGATAATGTTTCTAACCATTTTGCAACATCAATATTATTTAATTCACATGCATATTTAAATTCTTGATCATCATATGCATGTATATCTATTTTTCCATCAAGTGAATATAACCATTGAGCTATCTCTAATTGATTACATTTACATGCAAATCTAAAAGCCTCATCATCATTTGCATGTATATCTATTTTTCCATCAAGTGAATATAACCATTGAGCTATCTCTAATTGATTACATTTATATGCAAATCTAAAAGCCTCATCATCATTTGCATGTATATTTATATTATTATCTAAATTATATAACCATTTTACTAAATTTAAATTTCCACTAATACATGCAAATCTAAAAAGTTCTTCATTATTTATATGAATATCTGGTTTATAATTAAGTGAATATAACCATTGAGCTATCTCTAATTGATTACATTTACATGCAAATCTAAAAGCCTCATCATCATTTGCATGTAAATTTATATTATTATCTAAATTATATAACCATTTTACTAAATTTAAATTTCCACTAATACATGCAGATCTAAAAGGTTCTTCATTATTTATATGAATATCTGGTTTATAATTAAGTGAATATAACCATTGTGCTATCTCTAAATGACCATTAAAACATGCTCCAATAAAAGCTTCATCTGAACAATTTAAAATGATATCATAATTAAATATCCAATAAAATAGTTGACTACAAATATGTTCATTTAAACTACATAACCATTTTGCAACATTTAAATTGCCATTATCACATGAATATATGAATGCATCATAAATTGTATTTATAAATGGTTTTTCTATACTATATAACCAAATTAATACATCTATTTTTTCATTTCTGCATACTTCTAAGAAAAGATAATTATAGTTAGAATATAAATAATTTGGATCATAAAAAATACCAACAATTTTTTCTAATAAAGTTATATCATCTCTTTTAATAACAGTATTATCCAATTCATATAGAATAACTGCTATTTGTAAATCTCCTTTACAACATGCATTATAGAAACTATCATAAACATCAATATTTTTATTTTCATTATATATTCTTACTATTTCTACTATATTACCTTTATTGCAATATTCATCAAATTTTTTCTGCATAATATATTTAAGTTTAATTATTATATCATTTTTATTATAATAGTATAAAAATCAATTTTTTAATTTCCTAATTTTAGTTTTTCAATTGCATTTATCAATTCTTGATTTCCTAATTTTAGTTTTTCATTTGCATTTATTAACTTTTGATTGCCTAATTTTAAATATTCATTTGCATTTATCAATTCTTGATTTCCTAATTTTAGTTTTTCATTTGCATTTATCATTTTTTGATTTTCTAATTTTAGTTTTTCATTTGCATTTATTAATTTTTGATTTTCTAATTTTAGTTTTTCATTTGCATTTATTAATTCTTGATTTGATAATTTTAGTTTTTCATTTTCATTTATTAATTTATATAAACCACCAGAAAACATTAAATTAACAATCCAATTATTATAACTTTTAATTCTGGATTCATTATCATCAATTTCCTTTTTATAATTATTAATTTTGAATTCATTATCATCAATAAGATTTATATTATTATTAATTATAGATTCATTATCATCAATTCCCTTTTTATAATTATTAAATTTGAATTCAGTATCATCAATAAGATTTATATTATTACTAATTATAGATTCATTATCATCAATTTCCTTTTTATAATTATTAATTTTGGATTCATTATCATTAATTAATAATTTATTAATACAAATTTTTATTAATGTAAAAAAATTATATCTTTTAATATTTAAATTATATTTTTTAATCATTTCTTAATTTTTATTTATTATAATTAATTTTTATTATAATAGTATATAAATCAATTTTTTTATCAATATTGTCTTACTAAATTTAATTTTTCTATAATATTTATCAATTCTTGATTTGTTATTTTAAATTCTTCTGTAGCATTTTTGATTTCATTATTTTTAATTTTGATTTGATTTTCAATAATGATATTATAATAGTATGTATAATTTATAGACATTAAAATATCTTATTATAAAATATATTAATAAGATATTAATAATATATAAATCATTTTTTTTATTAATAAATAATATATGAATCTAATAGACGGTTTAGCAGGTTATGAAATATTAAAAACAGGACTAGGATTAGTAATTATAATATGTTTTTTATTAAGTGCAATATATTTTGCAATATCATCTTATTCAAAAAATTATCAATCAATTAATGGAACTATAACATCAAATACAATTCAAAAAACACAAACATTGACATATACTGTTAATAATAAATTATATACACAAAATATACCATTTACTATCAAAACTGAAAATAATCAACAAATATTAACACCTACATATTCAGATGGCAATTGCACTGTCTATTATGCTGGTAGTAATCCTGATGATTATAGCGTTAATATGAATCCATTATATTTTAGTGGAATTGGATCTTCAGTATTATGTATTATTGCACTATTATCATCTATATGGTTATATTTTTTATATACACATAAAGAGGTTGCTGGAGTAATTGGTGGTATTGATGCTGCATCATCAGTAACAAATATGATGTTTCGCAAATAAAAATTATTTTATAATTTTCTAATATTAAATTTATTATGGCCTTCATTTATTAATTCCAATAGAATTTTTGCAATATTTCTAGTATCATCTATACCAGAATGATGTTTTCCATCTAATGTTAATTTCAGATGATTTAACATTCCAGTCATTCCTGAAACTTTTATTTTATAAAAATAACCAAATTCTGCTTTTATATTTATATATTGTTTATATACACTTGAACATTTTAGATCCTTATTTTTCAATTCTCTTGGTAATTGTGTTTTTAAATCCCAATCTCCACATGTTACAAAATATACTTTATTCAAATGTTCTACATTATTTTGTAACCATTTTGAATGTCTTGATAATACATTTTTAAAAATATCAGCTTTATCAACTATTTCTTGTGTTATGCCTGTTAATTCTGTACAAAATGGTGTTAATATTGGTTTGATTGTCGGTTTAACATATTCATGAAATTCCGATATAAATGTTGGTATATGATTTTCATTTTCTATTTTAACAGAATATAAAACAGATGGAAATTCTATAATCTCCATAGAATCTTTTATTTCTGTCTTATCATCACATGTGGCTTCAAAATCTAAAACACATAAATAATAATATGTCATGGTATAATTTATATAAATAATATCTTCTTAAATATATATTAAATCAATTTTTATTATTCCATCCATTTATTTTTTTTAAATAAATCATATTTATATTACTATAATTTGCAATAATGAATAATACAACTAAAACTGGACTTAATCTTGATGATTCTGCAATAATTGGTATAACTACATTAATAACAACATATTTGATATCATTTTTTAAAATAGAAAATAATCCTATATTTTATGGTATGATACAACCATTAATAAAACAATTAGTACAAAAATTTTTGGAACAGGATTTAGGTTTATATTTATCAGAAATACTAAGTTATGTAACAACATATAATATTATAATAGTATTAGCATGTTTTATTATTTATAAAAATTATACAAAAATATATAACTATATAATGAATAAAACAAATAGTTATAATATGTTGATATTAAATATATATACTGAAAAGGATATAAAAATATTTATTGAATATTTAAAACATCATAAGAAATTTTTTGATGTTCCACAATCAGTTGATATTGGAGATATAGATATTATGTATAATTCAGGAAGGGGAATAATGAATTCTTCTGCTCTTTTAAATAATCAAAAAACTAGTGATAATATATATATATCATTTAATGATAAAAATTTTAATGTAAAAGGAAGATATAAGTGGACAAAAAATGAATTAAAAATTGACGATGAATATACAAAAAAGGAAAAAATATTAAAAATCCCCTATTTAGTTATCGAAATAGATATTAAGTCATCTATTGATGTTATTACATATTTCGAAAAAATTACAGAAATAGTAGAAGAGATAACACATGATTTTATGATACAGTATTATATAAAAGTTTATAAAGATAAATCTATGGTAAAAAATTCAACATCAATTATTTATACTGGAAAAAAAAGATCACTTGAAACTCTTGAAAAATTATATATTGAACCATTTTTTCATAAAGAGAAAGATATAATATGGAATTTAATCAAAACTATTGAATATAATCCAATAGAAATATATGAAACAGGACAAATCCCTAGGATGGGATTGCTTTTATATGGAGATCCTGGAACAGGGAAATCATCATTTGCTTTTAGAATTGCAATGACACTAAAAAGACATATAGTTTCTCTTGATTTATTAGATATTAATAATAAAAATGAGATATTTGAAATGATGAGAAATCCTAAAGTATCTCATTCTGTTTTAAGGCCCAAAGATGTTGTGTTTATTT
>Ga0208088_1000104_pt1 | contig 13803 bp, 14 predicted proteins | sample LakMenEpi02Apr12_FD_150661 | JGI IMG/M metagenome (GOLD analysis project Ga0208088, IMG submission 150661) | Freshwater microbial communities from Lake Mendota, WI - 02APR2012 deep hole epilimnion (SPAdes) | ecosystem: Environmental > Aquatic > Freshwater > Lake > Epilimnion/Euphotic zone ...
TAACTAAATGTGCTTTTATATTTTTAGATAAATAAAAGTATAATTAAATATAAAAATAGTATATATTAAAAAAGAATTAAGTCTAATTAAAACACGTCCGTAAGTACTCCATCTTGTGCAGAAAACTGCGCTTGCAGGTCTAGTGCAAATTTAAAATCATTATATTCTTGATCTTGTTTCATCTTTTTCTCTGCGAGAATTTTTGATTTCTCATTAAAGAATCCTGTAGCTTTATTTAGGACTTCTGAAGGTCCTTTTGATGAAGCAGCAAAATAAGAATGAGCCATTTTATATTAATAATTGCTTATTAAGATAATTAAAAGGTTTTTATATAGACTTTTCAATATATTTATTATTTCAATTTTTATTTTACTGTTTAATTTAAATATATTTTACTATTTAATTTAAATATATTTTACTATTTAATATAGGGGATGTTTAATTTAGACTTTTCAATCTTTTTCACAAGTAAAAAAATAAAATAATTATTTATTCCTTATAATTTGCAACAAAAAAATTCCATCCATTTTTTGCAATATATTCCATGAGCCTAAAAGTCATTGCCATAGTAGCACCAGAGTGATCACATTTCTCCACATTAAGATCAGATCTAATTTGCTTAATCCAATCTGGATCTTTACAAAACATAAATCCGCCAATACCAGGTTCAAAATCTTTCATTTTGTACCAATAACCAAGATCTGTAATAGCTTGATACATTATGAAAATTTCATTTCTAAAATCTTTATTATAAATTGTAATTTTAGGAAAATCATCAATAGATTTCACAATACCAACACCGAAGAAACTGAGATCACCTGTAGTATTGCTCATTTTATATAGATTTATATAGATTAATATAGTTCTAATAAAGAGATATATATAATAATAAAAATTCAATTTTTTATAAAAAGTTGATTATTATTATTATTATAATAATAATATTATAATAATAAAATTAATTATGAGTATCTATTATAAATTTATTAAAGCATGTAGAAATGGGGATCTATATATTATGAAAAGATTATACAATGACAATAATGATATAAATATATATTTCAATAATGGAGAAATATATAAAGTAGCATTAAGTATTAATAATAATGATATTGTAAACTGGTTATTTGAAATAAGTAATGCGAAAATATATTATAATGCTTCATTAAAACAAAATATTTTTTTAAATGCTTTATTAAATAATAAATTAGAACTGGCAAAATTTCTTGTAGATCAAGTTGATATTCATTTTTCTAATGATATTGCATTAATAAATTCATGTTATTTTGGAAATTTAGAATCAGTAAAATGGTTAATGTCTCTAGATGATAAGCCAGATATTCATATTGATTCAGAATCCCCTTTTATGTTGGCATGTCAAGGAGGTAGAATAGAAATAATTAAATGGATGATGACTTTAGATGATAAACCAAATATACGTATAAAAGATGATGAAGCATTTAAAAATGCATGTTTTGATTGGAAACCTAACATAGAAGTAGCAAAATTATTAGTATCATTATGTAGTGACTATTATATTAAAATTATTGGTGGAAAAATAGAAAGGTATGAAATTAACAATAGATTAGAATATTTGTTCGAAACAAAACAATATAATAAAATAATAGATAAATTAAATATAAAAATAAATAATAATCTAATAATTAGACCAGAAGATAAATGCGCAATATGTTTTTCCGAAAATTATAATTTTATATCATCATGTAATCATACCTTTTGTCTTGAATGTTTCTTAACATGGTATATTGTACATGAAAAAACAACATGTTCTTATTGTATACAGCATATTAATATAGAATTATGTTCTGTTAAATATTAAAATATTTTTCTATTTTTTCAAATATTTCATATTTTATTCTACATTTATTTTGTTCATTTGTATTTTTCCAATATAGTTCAAAATTTTCATTAGACATACATGTTTCTATAATATCTAAAAATATATCTTCTAATGCTGTATTTATATTGTCAATTTTTCCAACTTTTGATATATATGCATTAATTCTATTACTATTAATACAATTATTTATCATTTCATCATAAGATAATAATTTAAAATCCATAGATTCTTCTCTGAATTCAGAAATTTTTATTTTTATCAATGGTCTAACAATACCATTTTTTATTGGTACTAGAATATTCTTAGAAGGCCTAACTACAATTCCTTCTGCAAAATTATCTTTAATTTTAGGTAATCCAAATTTTTTATGTATTTCTGATTCAAATTTAGGATTAAAAAACATTGCTTCGGAATATTTGCCTGTAAAAATAGATTTTAATACATCGAATTCTGATTCCTTTAGAAATACAATTGTATCAGTATAATCTAAATATGTTTTTGAATCCTTTTTATTTATTATAATATCATATGCAACATAATGTATATCTGGTGAATATGATATACCTGTTTGTATCGGCATATTTATATTTTTTATATCTGGATGATTATAATATCCACCAAATAATTCTCCATATATTTGTATAGAATCAAAATCATATGTTTTTAATAAAATATTATTTTACTGTTTAATTTGGACTTTTAATACTTTTTTATAAAATAAAAAAGTATTAAAACCAATATTAAATCTGTAAAAATAGGGAATATTTAATTTAGAATCTTTAAATCTTTTTCACTAATGAAAAAGATTGAAGAGTCTAAATTAAACAGTCCCTATATAATCTTTTTGCTGATACTTCCAATTTATCTTTAATTAATTTATAAGAAAAGAAATTTTCAGAATCATTTAATATTTTAGTCCTTTTTGCAAATTGTACTATTATATTTTCATTATCTTTGGAAACAATAATTGATAAATTTGATCCATGTATTTTTTCAGTAACAATCCAGTCAGTCTTTTCAAAAAGTTTCTGTTCTTTTTTTGTTAAAATCCATTGGTTAGGTGAATCAAATATTTTTTCATACTGATTAAACATTAATAATTGATTCTTATTTAACATTATAAATAAATTAACATAGATTATATATATTTCAAAATTTTACTATTTTATTGTTTAATTTGGACCCTTAATACTTTTTATAAGATAAAAAAGATTGAAAATTATAAATTAAACAATACCTATATAAAAATATATCACTATTCATAACTAAATAGATTAATATATGGCTTTAAGAGTTCAATTAGCTGAAAATCATAATACTAAGGTTTTTTCTGCAACTAAAATAATTATAGTAAAAAATTACGAAGATTTAGTAAAACAATCCTCACAAAAATTTAATTTTAAATTAAAAAACATTAGATTATTTATTGCAAAAAATGGGATAGAAATAAATAATGAAGAGGAATATAAAGAAAATATAGTTCATGATGATATTATGATCGTTGTTTCTAATGGAAATGATTTTAAGGGAAAAACAGGAAAAAAAATTATTAGTCAAGAAATATTAAAAAAAATTAATTATCCTCCAAAATATCCTTATCCTGGTTTAAATAAAAAGGAAAAAGATAATTATGAACATATATTGAGTGAAAAACCAAAAGATATTTCAATGTTAAAATTAGATAATCCTAATAATAATAAAAAAATGCATGGTATATTTCCTATTTTGGAAGGCAATGTATTAGAATTAATCAGAAATATAGTTAAAGAAGAAAAAAAAATAGGAGAATTTCAATTTGATGATTATATATCTTTTGATTATGAAGATGGAGTTATGTTTCCTATTGATGATACATTTGAATCTGCGATTAAAAAAGAATGTAGAGGATTAATTATATCATCTATAACAGGAAAAGTTTTAGCTAGAAGATTTCATAAATTTTTTAATATAAATGAAAGAAATGAAATATTATTAGGAAAGCTAGACTTTACAGGATGTCAAATAACAGAAAAAATAGATGGTAGTTTAGTAACCCCTGTTTTATTAGATAATGATGAATTATTTTGGTTAACTAGAAAAGTTAAAATACCAGAAGTAGAAGAATTTGTAATAAAATCAGAATTTGATTATACGAATTTTATAATGAAATATATAAAAGAAAATATAACTCCTATGTTTGAATGGATAGATAACAATAGAATTCCTGGTATGTTGCACTATTCTGAAAAACAGCTTATATTAATAGCATTAAGACATAATATAACAGGTGAATATATTGAAATTCCTGAAGATATTACAATTCAAACTGCTAAAAAATACGTAATTACAGATATTAATATATTTATAAAATCAGTTCAGGAATCAACAAATAGGGAAGGGGTTGTTATATCTGTTCCTAATGGAGAAAAATATAAATTAAAATCATTTTGGTATGTAAATATGTATTATGCCATAAAGTCTGGAGGTATTGATTTTTTTCTACCTGAGTTTATAAAATTAAATAAAACTATTAAAAATGTACCAGATGATAAAATATGGTTTACTGTAATTAGAAATAAAGATGATGTTATTGCACAATTAGTTTCACTATTAGATAAAGATGAAGCTAATGAATTTACAAAATTTATAAAAATAGTACAGGATAATATAAAAAAATTAGAAAAACAATTAGTAGATTGGGTAGAAAGTAGTTTAAAAATAGTTCCAGATATCGATGCTATTAACTCTATATCTGAAGTATCAGGATGGCCTGACTGGATGGTTTTTGATATTATAAAAAAAAATCCTATTTTAGACAAACTTAAATATTTTTTAACAAATTTTACAAAAGATAGAAACATTAAGGTATTAGAGGAATTACTTGATATCAAATGGAATATTAAGGAAGGAAAAATAGAAATAGGAAATGATATATTAGATATTGTAACATTTAATAAATGTAGTGAAATAATTAAGGATCATATATTAACAACATACTTTCCTAAAAAATTATCAATTCTATTAGGTGTAAAACAGGTGTATAATGATACTATATTTTCGATATCAGATAATTATATTGGCAATGAAGGAAAAATAATAGGGATGTGGGAACAATTTACAAAAGATAATATATGGGATTTAAGGGTCGATTTACAACCCCCTAAAAAAGGTGAGTATAATTATCATAATGGAAATACAGATTTAGCTTTATTTTTAGTACAATATGGTTTGATAGGAAATCCAACATCTAAACCATTTGGAACATATGCCGGTATTTTAGTTCCAACAAATACTGATATATTAGTTGATGATTTACTCAAAGCAATGGAATTAAGCTTTAATAATCAAAAAATAATTAAAATAAAAAAACGAACTACACTATTAGAAGGTTTAAAAGTATTTTGTGATTTAGATGGTGTATTAGTGGATTTTGAAAAAGGGGTATTAGATTTAACAGGAAGAAATATAGATGATCAATCGGCTAGTAAAATGTGGCAAAGAATATTTAGTCAACCAAAATTTTTTGAATATCTAAAATGGTTACCTTATGGAAAAAAATTATGGGATGATATAGTTAAATTAAATGGTCAAAACCCAACCATTTTGACAGGAATTCCACAACATACAAAGAAACAGTACGATGAAGAGAAAAAAAATTGGTGTAAGATACATTTAGGAGAAGATATTTCTGTTATAACATGTAAATCATCAGAAAAATATAAATATTCAACTAATAATCATATATTGATAGATGACAAATTAGAAAATGGAAAATTATGGGTTTCATATGGTGGTATTTTTATTCACCATATAACACCAGAAAGAACAATATATGAACTGAAAAAAATATTAAAAAAAATAGAAAAGAAAAATTTAGAAGTAATTGAATCTTCTTATCTATCATTATATACAAATAATATTCCAATATCAGTAGTGACAAATGAATGGCCTATAATAGATGATAAAATTATAGCGATTGATACAGAATGGAATCCAGATTCTAATACAGATACAATATCAATAATTCAAATAGCTACATCAAATAATGTTTATATAATCGATATGGTTTATGTAAATGAAGTAGTAAAAGAACAATTATATATGTTATTAAAAAATAAAAATATTATAAAAATATGTTTTGGTGTTGATTTAGGTGAATTAGTAAGAATAGGTTGTGATTTAATAAATATAATTGATTTACAAGAAGTCATAATGGATCAATATAATATATCATTAAATAAAACACCATCATTATCATTTTTAGCATCTACAATATTAAAAAAAAATTTAAAAAAAACAAAGGAAATTCAAGTGTGTAATTGGAATGAAAGGCCTTTATTACAAGATCAACTAATTTATGCAAGTAATGATGTAACAGTACTATTAGAATTATATAATAAATTAGCAGTAGAATGTGAATTAATATCAAAAAATATATATTATCCCAAAAATATTAGTGTTACAAAAGCAAAATCGGATTTTGATCCATCTATTCCTGTAAAAATAAGATATTCTGGTGTATTTTTATCAGAACAATCTAAAAAAGAATTATTAAAAAGAATTCCTGCTATACATAAATTAATTTTCGCTGATCATGTTACAATAAAATATGAACCTACTGAATATGAAATGAGAGGGTTTAAAATTGGAGATATTGTATCATTTAAAATTATTGGAGTATATTCGGATAAATTTATACAAGCAGTGAAATGTCAGATATATGAAAATAGTAGTTATCATATAACAATATCAACAGATATAGATGTATCACCTAATAAATCAAATGAAATAAAGGAATATGATGATATTGAAAATTTTCAGTTATTCGGAACATTAGGAGTTATTATTGAAAATATAGATGATCCATTAGCTTCTCTCCCAGAAAAAATAAGAAAAAAAATAATAGAATTTATTGATACTGCTTTAATTGGTGAATCATTAAAATTTAAACCAAATGAATTATCAAATCAAGAAAGATTTATTATACATGAATATGCATCAAATATAGGAATAGAAAGCAAAAGTACAGGTAAAGATGATAATAGAGCATTATCATTAATATTCAAAAGAAAAATTAAAGATTTTACATCTGATGATAATAAATTAATAATTAGAAAAATTACAGATCCTTTTCAATTCTCATCATTAAATATTATGGCAAAAGATGGCAATATAAGAATAGTAAAAACAGCAGGTTATATTACAGAATCGAAAATAGTATTTCATGATTATAAATTAGATTTTAATAAAAAAATTATTATATTAAGAGGTGTATCTGGTTCAGGTAAATCACATTTAGCAAAAATTTTAACAAATGATTCTTCTATAATATGTTGTAGTGCAGATAACTATTTTAAGGGAAAAGATGGAAATTATAATTTTGATGATTCAAAACTAATTGATGCCCATACATATTGTTATAATATGGTAGATAAATATATAACAGAAGGTGTAAATACAATTATAATTGACAATACTAATTCTACATTAAATGAATATAAAAAATATCTAGAATTGGCTGAAAAATTCGAATATTCTTCTATAATATTAGAAATATATTGCAAAGATAAAGAACAATCAAAAGTATTTGCAAGTAGAAGTTCTCATTTTGTACCTATAAATGTTATAATGAAAATGTTATCTAGATGGGAAACAGATGATAATTCAATATTATTAGATTCATATATTGATAATAGTATAGCAAATTATAAAGATACATTTGATATAACTAGAGAATCATTTAATAAATGGTTATCAGATATGAAATTATTTCATTTTAATAAACAAAGAAGAAAAACACATTTAATTGCTGAAATAGGTACAAATAATGTAGGATTTTTAGATGTACCTAATAAATTATATAATGAATTTTTAGAAAGATATATTCATAGTGGTATTAATGGTAATCCAACAGATGAACCAAAATATTTAATAGAATTAATATCATCAGAAGATGATATGTTCAGAATGTTTTTTGATATTGACTATAAGGATATATTAACAGATGACGAAATAGTAAATATTATTCATATATTACAAGATATTTTACCAAATCAAACAATATATGTAACAGGATGTATGGAAGAAAAAACTGGAATACATCTAAAACTTCCAGAAACAATTGTAACTTCAAAAGAGGCTGTAGAATTAAGAAAACTATTTGTTGAAAAATTATATGAAACATCAAAAGATAAAAATTGGTCTGCTATAATTGACGGATCTGTTTATGTTGGATGTAGAGGTATTAGAATGTTAGGAAGTAGAAAGGCAACAAAAGCTATAGATAAAGGAAGAGTTTATAAATTATTATTTGCTATTGATAAAGATGGAAAAAAATATAATCCAGTATTTACTGATATTGAATTGTTAAAAACTATTAGCATAAAACCATAATTTTTTTATAAATTAATTATTTAGAAACATTACCTTCTTTCTTCCATTTTTCCTTTAAATCTGCAAATTTCTTTTTAAAAACAGGATCTATTTCTTTTCTAGCCTTTACTATAACAGCTTGTATTGCTTTCTTACGTTCTTCTCTGTATATATCTTCTTCTTTTTCTGCATTTTTTAATTCTGTTAAAATAGTTTGAATTTCCTTATGACATCCATCTATTTCAGAAAGTTGTTGGCTGATATAATTATATTTTTCAGACGCATTTATATATTTACTATCAGCTTCTTCATATTCAGCAATAACATCAACTGTATTAGTAGCCATAATTATTATTAAGTTGTTTATTTTTATCATATTTAACAACTTAATATTTCAATTTTTTTAAATACAATTATTTATCTATCAAATGTTGCCTAATTTTTAAAGTTGCAATATTATTTGGAATATTCATATATTTTTCTGCTAATAAAGATCTGCATGAATGTAAATTATGTTTAAATATATCTAATGTTAATATATTATTATCAATCGTTGTTGAAATACTAAAATCATAGCAGAATTTTATAATCATAACTTTATTTCTAATTTTCTTATCTTGTTTATATCCAAATATTTCTTGAATTCTTTCATATAATGTTATTTTTTCATAATCATAATTAATTTCTATAGACATTTTACTTGGATTGATATCAAATAAATCTAATTCAAATTTACATTTTTCCTTATTCAATTCAAATGTTCCTTTATCATACCATACTCGTTTTTCTTCATTATTCGGTATTTGTAGTGGTTCTTCTCCTATATAGAAATCTCCATACATATTGTAGATAATTTATTATGTTATATAGAAACTATTTAATTTAGATTTTTCAATTTTTTATAAAAAATTGAATAAATAATGATAATATTTGTTTATTAGAAATAAACAAATATATTAATAAATGGATATTGAATATGAAACAAGAAAAATAAGAGTTTATACCAATTCAGCAAGATATTATAGGGACTGTTTAATTTAGAATCTTTAAATCTTTTTTACTAGTGAAAAAGATTGAAGAGTCTAAATTAAACAGTCCTATCTAATATAAAAATTTCTACCAATCGTCATCAGATTCATTAAATAATCCATCAACTGCATTATAACAATCATCTTCTTCCTCTTCTTTTTTAATATGTTCATAGTCATATCTTCTACGATTATTAAATGATGTATCAGCTAAATGACATCCATAGCTATATTCAATTGGTTGTGGTACAAAATAAGCAATTGGTTGTGGTACAAAATAAGCAATTTTTGGTGTTTTTTTATAATATTTATCTAAAACATATCCTTGAGTTTTTAATAAAGACTTTTCACCTTTTAAAACAGCATTTGAATTATGTATAACACCAGTTGGAAACATAACAAATGTCCAAATATTTTTTCCCATTTTTATTATACTTTTTTTATCTTCATTTTCTGGTACATTATGATATACAATTAATTCACCTCCTTCAATATCTTGTGGTGGATATAATATAATTGAGTAATTATGTTGAATATACTGTTGATTATCAACATGATTAATAAATTTACCTCCTATATTATATCTTATATAATCATACATTTTATATATTTTTATTGATACATCTTTAGTATCAATCCAGGCTAATTTATATAATTCTTCTATATGTTCCAATATTATTTCTATTTTATTTTTTGAAATACTAGATTTTCGTATATTATAATCAATATCAGATTCATTTGTTTCAGTGCTAGCATATGTTGTTTTCATCATATTATCATCAGATAATAAACTTATATATTTTAATAATTCATCAACATTTTTTATTTTTATTATCTGCGAATTTAAATAGCTATTTAATTTAATGCCATATTCATCTCTATTAAATATATGAATATTAATATCTCCATCTATCCAATATTCTATTATATTTTCATCCTGTATTTTTATATGATAATCTGAAAAAAGCTCAACTAATCATTTTGCAATATTTAAACTTCTATTTTTACATATTGTTCTAAATATTTCATGATCTCTATTTTGTAAAATATAAATACCATCTCCTCCATCATATATAGTTAATAAATATTTACCAATATCCAATAAATTATTTAATATAACAGCATTAAATAGATCAAAATCTATTTTTATTGTTTTATTCATTTCATATAACCACTTAACTAAATCTAATTTGTTATTTATACAAGCAGTAGTAAAAAAATTATTATTATTTATATCAATATATATTTTATTTTTTTCATAATACTCTTTAATTTCATTAAGTGTATTTTCTATTAAGTAAATATAAAATATTCTATTTATTTCTTCTTTATTTATAAATTCTTTACTTTTATCATATTTTTTTTTCTTTTTATTATTTTTATCAAAAGGCATATTGTAATACTATAATTAATTAATTTATTTATACTAAATAGTACAAATATATATTCAATTTTTTATAAAAAAACTTTACATTTATCAATTATAATTTCTTGTCTACAATAACTACATTCTTCTTTATCATGACATATATACCATGTTAAAAAACAATCAAAACAAAAAATATGATTACACGATGTTGTAAAATTAGGTTCCATTTCAAAACATATTGAACACATTTTATCAATATATTCTATTTTCTCTATTTTTTTAATATTTAATATATTTATTATTTTATCATATTCCTTTTTATTATAAAAATCTTCTAATCCATTTTTAATTTTCCAATTAATTATTTTATTTTCTTTAATTATAATAGTAAAATCATCACATATACTTACCAACCATAAAGCTATATTAATATTTTGATTAGAACATGCATTATTAAAAGCATCATCATTATTAGCCCTTATATTCGGTTTATCATCTAAAGAATATAACCATTTTGCTATATTAATATATCCATCAGTACATGCATTTCTAAAAACTTCATCATTATCAAGATGTATATTCGGTTTATCATCAAAAGACATTAACCATTTTGCTATATCTAAATATCCTAAAGAACATGCACTTCTAAAAGCATAATTTGATTCATAATGCAAATCAATTGTTTGATCTAATGATAAAATCCATTTAGCCATATCCATTTTACCATAAGCACATGCAATTACAAAATGATCATTTAAATTTATATCCTTATGTAAAAAATATAGATATTTTGTTATATTTATATGGTTATTTCTACAAGCTATATCAAAACAATTATTTATAATTTTACCAGAAATAACATTTAATGATAATATCCATCTAAGCATATATAAATATCCATTTGCACATATATTATGATAACATTCTTCCCAAATATATAATTCATATTTATTTTGTAAAGAATATAACCATTTAGTAATAGCTAAATGGTTATATTTACATGAATTTATAAAAGCTTTATTAATATCTATTTTTTTGTCATGTCTTATAGCAATAGAATATAAATCAATAGCCATACTTAAATTTCCTTTTTGACATTCCAAGTTAAAATTAGATTCAATAGTCATAAAATATTCTAATTTATACTATTAAAAAGCTATTAATAAAATAGAAAATCAATTTTTTAAATAAATATTGAATTATTTTACTGTTTAATTTATTGCTTATTTTCTAATTTGTCAAATTTTAGCGAAAGCTCTTTTATTTTACTATTCAATAAATAATTGTCTAATAATAATAAATCTATTTTTTTATTCATTTCAATAATAATATCTACACTTTTCTTTCTTTTTTCCTCCTCCTTATATTCTCTTAGTATTTTAAAGACTCTTTCTTTATTATTCATTCATAATTATATTTTTTTATCATTTTAATAGAGAAATATTTAAAATCAAATTTTTATATAAAAAATTGAATTATTATTAATTTATTATGCTCTATAAATTATTTAACATAAAAAACTACATATATAAAAAATGTATGTTCATGCTACAAATAGAATAACAACTTTTGAAGATATAAAAAGTATTGAACATCAAGAAATTAATTTTAAACCAAAGGGATTTTGGTATGCAAATGAAAATGATTGGATACAATGGGTTGGTGAAAACATGGGAATAATTTATAAATATTTTTTTGAAGTTAAGGTTTATCATACAAATCTAAAAAATCCTGATAGAAATAAAATTCTGTATTTGAAAACAATTGAAGATATAATAGAATTTTCATTAAAATTTATAGGTGTTCGAAGTATAAAAAATTATGATAATGAATATGAATATAATGATGATGAATATGAATATGATGATGAATATGAATATAATGATGATATTCTTAATAATGATAATAAAATAATATTTGATATTGATTGGAAAAAAGTTGCAGAATTGTATGGTGGAATTGAAATATCAAAAACACATTATTTGTCAGAAGAATATAATTTATTATGGGCGTCAACATTTGATGTTCATTCCGGTTGTATATGGAATATTAAATCAATAGAATCAATAAATGTAATAGAACCAATAAAATTTGTAGAATATGAAGAACATGATTAATTTATTAAAAAATTGAAATAAAAAAATAAATAAAAATTGATTAAAAATATATATTAATATTAATATTAATTAATATGATATAAAATGGAAAATTTACCAGAAGAGATAATATATAATATTGCAGGGTTTCTTGAACATGGATATGACGAAGATTCGAAAGATTTAATATCATTACATTTTGTAAATAAAATTTTGTTTAATATGTATAGATACAGCATAAGAAAAATATTAAAATTATTATCAGCTAAATATGTAAAAACTTCAATTATGCATGCTTATGATGGTCAAGGAAATAGTGGTGGTATGAGTAGATATTTTGAAGAAAAATATTATTATGCAAAAAGTCTTCATGAAATATTAGAGAAATTAAATATCAAAATACCAGAAATAAAAGATAAATTTATATTTTGTATGGTAGATAATGACCAAATATATCATAAATATTATAATATATTTAATGATATAGGTAGTAAGTTTTATGTTTCTGATTATTTTGGAGACGATGAAGATATGAATGAACAATATTATCCATCAGGTGGATATATGAGACATTATTTTTATCATATTATTAGTATAAATGATAAAAAATATGTAATTTCAATGGATAAATTATGTCCTAAAAGTCCATATAAATGTATTATAAAAGATAATGGAAAATTACCAAAAAGTAAATTCATTATTTGCATATAAAGAAATAATGTATAAATATTAATAATGGCAGAAGAAAACTCGATATTAATTCTTTTAAATGATAAAAATATAGCATTTATACCAGAAAACAATATATTATCTAGTAATTATAAAAAACCATATATTAAGATATTTTTTTCTTATGAAAAAATTAGATTTAAATGCAAAGAAGCAAAACAACATTTTTATAGTCAATCAGATAATTATGATAATTTATTTATTGAAGAAAATATGATAAAAATATTATGTAAAGAAAATCATGCATGTTATTATCATCCAAATGCTGGTATATTATTTTACTGTTTAATTTGGACTTTTAATACTTTTTTATTTTATAAAAAAGTATTAAAACCAAAATTAAATCTGTAAAAATAGGGAATTTTTAAT
>Ga0208088_1000109_pt1 | contig 13499 bp, 22 predicted proteins | sample LakMenEpi02Apr12_FD_150661 | JGI IMG/M metagenome (GOLD analysis project Ga0208088, IMG submission 150661) | Freshwater microbial communities from Lake Mendota, WI - 02APR2012 deep hole epilimnion (SPAdes) | ecosystem: Environmental > Aquatic > Freshwater > Lake > Epilimnion/Euphotic zone ...
AAAGGTTGAAAAAGAGAAGGATAAAAAAGAAGATAAGAAATGATTACAAATATAAATGTTGGACTTACTGCTAATGATGGACTTGGTGATAAACTAAGAAATGCTTTTATCATAGTAAATGATAACTTTGATGCAATTGATGTAATACTTACTGGTACTAACTCATTTACAATTAGTCAAGTTCAAGGGTTACAAACTGCTTTAACAAATATAAACAACCAAATAGTTTATATACCAGGATTACAGAGTGATATAAATGATATAAACAATACTATTTATACAATCAACCAAACATTGAATAATCAAAATACTTCTATTGCTGATTTATACAATGAAATTACAAACTTACAAAATCAAATCTATACAAAGATAGAGGAAGCACCAATAGATGGTGTTACTTATGGTAGAAAAGATGGTGCTTGGGTAGTAGTTACTGGTGGTGGTGGAACACTTGATTTAGATGGAGTATTAGCCAATGGAGATACTGCAATTGATAAAGAAATACACATAAACAACATTGGTGCATCTGTTACAGCAACTATTACACCAAGTTATATAAACTTAACAAATGGTTCAAGTACTAATACACTAATGTCAAATAGCGCAATAGTAGAAGATGGAAATAGTGGATTAAGAACAAGTGTATTTCCTAATATAATAGAGTTTTGGGGTGGTGCAACACAGTACTTAAAAGGTAATCCTGCACAAAATGCAAGTTTTTTACCATCATTTTATTTACCTGCAAAAAATCTTACTACAAACTGGACACTTGCAACAACAGCAGATTATACTTTACAAAATGTTACAGCATTAAATAATACAACAAATAATGGAATACAGTTTCAACCAATTTTGAATACAGGAACTGGTTCTAAATATGTAACTGTTCAAAATAATCAAGTATATTTATTTTCACAAAGTGAAGGTTATTCAACAATTACAAATGATAAAATACTTTGGAGTAGATTTGGAAATGTAGTTTCATTAAGTGGATGGGCAGCAGCAGGTTCTAATAGTGCTAATTATATTCTACCAACTAAAACATTTGCAACTTATACATTAGCAACAACTGCTGATATATTAGTTGCAGCAGTAGTTAGTGGAAATACTGATAATCTAAATGTAGTTAGTGCAGGAACAACAAGAATACTATATTCAAGAGGTTTAACTTCTTCTAATCAAACTATATCTATTACAGCAACTGGTTCATCTACAAGTTCAACATATGCTTGGGATGCAAAAGTAAATCCTAATCTTGTATTAGATAGTTTAACATTTAATACAGCATCAACAGCAACAGTAGCAGTTGGTAGATTTGTTTGGAATGATACAGATGGAACATTAGATTTAGGATTAAAGGGTGGTAATGTTACTCTTCAAGTAGGACAAGAAACAGTAGTTAGAGTTGTAAATAAAACAGCAACTAATATAACTTTACAGGAAAGTGCTTATCAAGCAGTTAGAATAACAGGAGCACAAGGAAATAGACTTAAAGTAGATTTAGCAATAGCAACAAATGATTTATTATCAGCAGAGACTATTGGTTTAGTAACAGAGACTATATTGAATAATCAGGAAGGATTTATTACTACAAGTGGTTTAATAAGAGGTATAAATACAACAGGTTCATTACAAAGTGAGACTTGGATTGATGGAGATGTATTATATTTATCACCAACAACAGCAGGAAACATTACAAATATAAAACCAATTGCACCTAATCATTTAGTGATAATAGGATATGTAGTTAGAGCACATATTACACAAGGACAAATCTTTGTTAAAGTAGATAATGGTTATGAATTAGATGAATTACATAATGTTAAAATTATAGGAGCAACAGCAGGACAAGTTCTAACATATAATGGAACAAGTAGTCTTTGGGAAAATAAACCATTATACTCACCAGTATTTAATGATGTCACTAATGTAATAAGCGCAACTGCAACAACTGGAACAATTGCAAGAACTGGTGATATAGCATTATATGGTTCAACAAGGTATTATAGAACACTTACATCAACATCATCAACAATTGGTTCTATATGGGGTCATGTTGATAATGGACAAGGAGCATCAGGTTTTGTTAGTATGTTCTCTAATGGACCAAACTTTGGTGTAGTGAATGCATTTAATGGTTCATATGCATCAGCAAGCACAACAGAAGCACAACTTACATTTTGTGCAATTAAAAATACAGCATATGCTAAATGGACTGATAATAGATTATTATTTAGGTTCCAGAATGGTTATTATACAAATGATAAGATAATTGATATAGGAACAAACTATATTCAGTTCTATGGATATACAAGTTCAAGAGTTGATACTGGATTTACACCAATAAATTATTTAACAACTGATGATTTGGGTGTCTTAAAATCAAGACCAATTACAGACCTTGGATTAAGTTTTAATGCAACACAAAGGTTATCCTTCTTAAAAATATAAATATAAATTATGATACAAATAAATGACATAGTAGATTACATAGGACAACAATTTGTTTGTTGGTTTATTGAAGAGATAGATGGAGTTAGATACTTACATCTAATAAATGAAGAGAACACAGAAGGATTATGTGTTTTAGAAAGTGAGATAATATAAATGATACAATTAGAGGATATAGTAGAAATACATGGTAAACAATATAGATGTTGGTTCAGAGAAGATTTATCTGGAGATAACTTTAATAACTTTAGATATAATCTTGATAAAATATATATACATTTTATAAATGTTGTTGATGATAATGATTGTATATGTTTAGTTGGTAGTGAGTTGTTTGTAGCTAAGTCATATATTGATGAACTTATGAGAAGAACATCAGCAAAAACATTTGATAGTAATTCAATATAAAAAATAAATAATAAAAAATGATAATTTTAACAAATACAACAGATAAGATACAAGTTAAACTTGGCACAACTGTAACAACTAATCAGATGAGATGTTTTGCATCTTATAGAGATACAACAACAACAAGTATTACACCATTGAGAAATGTTATAACTACTAATGATACAACTTATGTAGATTTAGTTGGTTCACCTACTGCATCTACACAAAGAATTGTAGATTATTTAAGTGTGTTTAATAGTGATACTGGTAATGAGATTGTTACTATCTCTTTTAATGATAATGGAACACTATATGAATTATTTGTAGCAACATTATCACCAGGTGAGAAGATAGAGTTTCAAGAAGGTTTAGGATTTAAGGTTATGAGTAATGCAGGTTCTGTAAAAACATCTGTAAATCAAGGTAATAGTCCTGCAACAAGTACACTAAATGCAGTTATTTTAGGTTCAGATGTAATAAATGCTAATGCAGTTGCTAATACAATTGCTGATGTTACAGGATTATCATTTCCTGTGCTTGCAGGTAAAGCTTACTACTTTAAGTTTATAATAAACTATTCAACAGCACTAACAACAACAGGTTCAAGATGGTCTATATCAGGACCAACAACAACATCATTGTGTTTTATGAGTGAGTATTCATTGACAACAACAACATCAACAAGAAATGCTACAATTGTTACTTATGATTTACCTATTACTTCCAATGCATCATCAGCACAATTGATTGGTAATAATGCAATTATAGAGGGATATATTATACCATCTGTTGATGGAACAGTAACAGCAAGATGTGCAAGTGAGGTTACTTTATCAGCAATTACAGCAAAAGCAGGTTCAGTATGTTATTATCAACAATTGACATAGTAAAACTCTATAAGTGTTAAACTTATAGTAATAAAAACAAATTACACATTGAGTGTTTTTAATAAAAATAATAAAAGAATAAATGACATTTAGTAACATAAATACAAGCACACCAAATAGTGGATTGGGAGATAAATTGAGAGATGCTTTTAACATTGTAAATTACAACTTCTCACAAATTGAAGACCAAGTTAGTTTAACACAACTTAATACTATATTAGGTAGTTATTCAACTATCACTTATACAAATAGTAAAGATACTATCTTACAAAATCAAATAAATGGACTATCTACAAGTTATAGTATTTTAAGTGGTAGTGTATCATCATTACAAACACAAGTAACAAGTTTAGGTTTATTAGTAGATAGTAAAGCAAGTTTAACACAATTAAATAATAGTGTTGCATCTATAAACAGCACAATAGCAGCATTAGAAATTGAGATAAATACTAAAATTACAGAAGCACCAGTAGATGGATTGATTTATGGAAGACAAGATGAGAATTGGGTAGAAGTAACTGGTGGTGGTTCAAATATAGATAAAGTTGTAGGTACACTATTTCAAAGAGGTACTGATGCATTAGAACAAATTGAAGAAGGAACATTAGAAATTGGTAGAACATACTGGATTAAATACTTAGAACCAGGTGATGATTTTTCTAATTGTGGTGATAATCAAAATACAGAAGATAGAAGATTTATAGCAACAGCAACAACACCAACAAACTGGACAAATGGTTCAGCAATACAATGGCAACAAGGAGCACCAGTTATCAACATTTTAGAGAACAGCCTTAAACAGCCTTTTTATTTTGAGTATTTGTCAATAGGTCAATACTGGTTACAGTCATATGACCCTTTATTTACAAATGAAAAAACATTTTGTTTATTGACAAATATGTTTAATAAAGGTGAAGCAAATGATAGTTCAACAAAAATTGAATACTGGAATGAAACACAAATGAAATTACTTACAAAAGGAGTAAATGATGTTTTGAATGGTCATTGTATAGAAATAAGAGTATATAACTAATGGATACAACAGTAATAGTAATAACAGCAGGAATAATTATTGGGATAATAAGTTATTTTCTAAATAGAACAATGGCAGAGTTAGACAAAGTTAAAGACAATAGTGAGAAGAATACTATTAGAATTAGTTTAGTTGAAAATAATCATTTACATTTAACAGATAAGTTTGATTTATTATATGAGGCAGTTAAAGATTTAACACAAGAGATAAAGAACTTAAACATTAGATTGGCAGGTAAAAAAGATATATAAGTTATGAAAACAATAGTTTTAACATTACAAGAAATATGGGAAGCAAGTAAGACCAAAGTATTCAAGAATAAAAAGAAGTATTCAAGGAAGAAAAAAAGAGAAAATAAATATGAAAGACAGATTGATAAATAAAGGATTAGTAACAAGTATATTAGGAATTTTAGTATTGTCTTTCTGTGGTGTTTTAATATACCAAGAAAAACAAACAGCAAGTGATTTAAGTGGTTGGATAACTGTTGCAATGGTTCTATTAAGAGCTAAAGATAGTTTACTATTTGGAGAACCAAATGAATAAAGAATACATTGCTTAGGACCCAATGTTTACAGCCCTCATAAGAGAATTATGAGAATAGAAAACCCACTAAATTTAGTGGGTTTTTATTTATTTTATATATATCTTTAATTCTTTCTTTAAGTTATCATACTCTTCTTGTGTTATTAAATCTAAGTCTAACTTTTCTTTTGCTTTCTTTAATTTATCTAATGCAATATCACTTGTAATAATATCTGATTTTATCTCACCTGAATTGACTGCACTTTCTAATTTTAATGATAGTTGATTATATTTATTAGCAATAGTTATACATAATTCATATCCAGTATCTCTAAATCCAATAACAATTATATTTTTTATAATCATTTCACTACCTATAATAGTTTAATTTGATTGAGCTTGAGTAAATCTATCACTAATAAATGAAAACTTATCACCACTTACAGGTTTATTTACTTTTATTGTATCACCAACTTTATATAAAAAGTTATCTTTAGATAGATATTCATCATATACTATACTACCTTTTAATTTTAGATGGTTTACTGAATACTTATTTATAGTATCATAACTTATTTGTCTTTGACTGAAACCTAATGTGCTAAATAATAGTATAGCTCCTAATAATAATTTTCTCATAATGTTTTTAGTTTTTTTCTGTTAAATAATTTATTACTTCTTTGATGTCTTGTCTTTGATATTTTGTTATGTCTTGTTCTAATAAGTTATCAAGTATATCAAGTGCATTATCCTGTTCTATTTTCTCTAAATTGATACTGTTGTATGGTAGTAATAGAAGAACTCCATCTTTGGACCACTTGAATAGTGGTTTCAACTCTTTTGGTCTCAATTGTTTTATCATTTCTTTCTTGTTTTAGTTTTTTAATGAAGTCTAATTCATTATTTAATTGTCTCTTTGTTATTGAACCTTTCTTATATTGTTCATGTAATAACTTTCTTGTTCTTAGTTCTAATTCTCTTTTCATATTAGTTATATACTATATATATAAAAATGTTTACTCTCTATTTAATTATTTTCTAACTATATTTAATTTTTTTATATCTAATATCTTAAATATATTTTGGTGTTCTACTTTGTTTATTAGAAATCCACTTGTTCTACCACCATCACCACAACCTGTAGTATATCTTAATGTGGCTCCATTACTTGATATAAAGTCTTTTAAGACACTTGTTCTTATTAGATATACTTTCTCTTGTTCTGGATAGAAATAAGCCATTAGAGTTGACTTGGTGGTTTTTATACCTGATGGTTTATTTGAACACATTGTTTCTATGAATAGGTTGTTTGTTACTACATTTTTATAGAATTCAAACCTATCAGATTTTAACTCCAATAGTTCTTCTTTACCACCTATAATAATTCTGATGTCATATTCATTGTTGTTATTTGGATTGTAATCTACAACTTTACATTTGTAGAACTTCTCTAAATACTTACCTAAATACTTTTCATCTTGTAATCCTTGTATTAAATCTTTATTAAACTTTTCATTAAAATTCATAATATATACTTTTTTTTATTAAAACACTAAACTTTTTATTGTTAAATGTTTATGTATATATTAAACTTTTTTATTGATTTTTATATAAGTAGGTTTTTTACAGTGAATACAAAAAAAACCCACTGAATAGTGGGTTTTTTATATTATATGGTATATTTTTTTAGCATCTAAATATGTTTGTCTTGCTTCTTGTTCAGTATTAAAACATCCAAGGTATTTAACTTCATTATTTAACATAATTTGTGTGTGGTATTTTTTACTTATTTTATTAAGATAATAACCTTTTGCCTTTGTTCTATTATGTTGGTTTTGTTGGTGAGTAACTTCTCTTAAATTATCAATTCTGTTATCATCTTTTATTCCATTTATATGGTCTATATGCTCTACAATTTTTTTATATTTATAATAGTAAGCAAATTGGTGGGCGCGCAAATTATACCTTTTATAGTTATTACTCAGATTTATCATAATATACCCCTTATCTTTTTTGGTAATCTCATTACCAAATCTATTATAAATCTTACCACTTACTTCAGCATAAGTATAACCTTTTTCAATTGCCAGTTGTATTTTTTCTTCTCTTGTCATTTTATTATTTCTTTTTTGAACCCACTAAATAGTGGGTTTTTATCTAATTATTATATTTATTTAATAATTCTTTAATTGCTGTTGAGTATGTTACTTTTAATTTTTTCTCACCTTTATCAATCTTTTCTTGAACTAATTTAATTATAAGTTCATCAAGTTGTTCTTTTACTTCAACTGGTATCATAACCAGTTTATATTTTTCTGTATTATATTTCATATTTTATTTTAATAATTTTCTATACTCTTCAAAGTTATTTACTCTTGCTTCTGCTATCTTAAAGTAATCTTCATCTAATTCCATACCTACAAATCTAAATCCTTCTAAACAAGCAGATATACCAGTTGAACCTGAACCCATAAAAGGGTCTAATACTATTCCTCCTGGTGGTGTTATCAATCTACATAAATAGTTCATTAGATTGATTGGTTTAAGTGTTGGATGGTTATTTTTTTTAGATGGTGTCTCTCTTATAGTTCCATCTAATCTTGGTTTATCATCTAAACCAGATATATTAGACTTTTCTTTCTTATCTTCAAATCCATCTAACCCTAAGTTTCTTTCTTTCTTACTAACTTTTGCTACATAGAAAAATCTTGATGCACCACCTTTGTCATTATATCCTTCTTCTTCACCATTATTTTTTCTATCTGTTCTATAAGATATACCTTTATGTTCTTTTCTAATTGGTGCTGCTTTACTTGATTTACTTATACCACTTTGTTCATCCAACATCTGTGCTGCTTCTTCATCAAATAAAATGTTTGCAGGAAATCTACCACCTTCATTTTCATAATGTATTCCACCAAATCCATTACCACCACCATATATATTACTATCTACACTTCCATCATTTCTATTTAAGTTATCATCTGTTCCTATTCTACAACCATCAACATTTATTCCACCTGTTCCCCATTTGATAACATTATCTACAATAGTCTTTTCACTTAAAGGTTTTCTTGCCAGACAGATTGGTTCATTTGCTGGTTTCAATGCAGTTCCCCAACCTTCATATTGAGATGAACCTTTTGTTATGTCTAATGTTTCTTTACCTTCTGGTCTTGTTCCACCTTCATGTATAGCAGTTCCAATAAGTGGTCTATCTCCAACAACCTGTCTTTCATTACCATTTTTCTTATCAAATGCCTTACCTATGTTTAATGACTTAGGAAATCCTGAGGCATATATCCACATAATCTGGTCTCTAATTTCAAAGCCAGCATCTTCCATATTCACCACCATTCTGTGATATGTGCGTGTGCCACCAAATGATAAGACATGACCACCAGGTTTTAATACTCTTAGAACTTCTTTCCAGAACTCTACTGATGGAACTTCATAATCCCAACGCTTTGACATAAATTTTAATCCATAAGGTCCATCAGTAACCACACTATCTACACTATTATCTTCTAATTTCTTTAAGGAAATCATATTATCTCCTTGATATAAACTTACCTGTTTCATCTCTTTTAATACTTTTTTTTCTATTATCACTGTCTAATACATTCCAAGAGTGATATACATTTTGTGATGCTGTAACCATTTCTAAATTATCAACATTATTATTTTCTTTATTACCATCTATATGATTTACTTGTAAGTCATCAGAATAGTCTGATATAAATGCTTTTGTTATTAGTCTATGTAATCTAAATGGTTTTCTTTTATCAATATGATTTGATAGTGGTGAATATAGTCTTGCTTTCATATAACCTTTTTTATCTTTACTAAAAACAACTATCTTTCCAGTTTTATCATTTAGTATATAACCTTCTGATGATATACTATATTTATCATCTATATCAGGTAGTTTTTTTAAGGACAAGATGTTGTCTCCCTGCATTAGTTTAATTTGTTTCATATTTAATTATTATTTTTTTATATAGTATATATAAAATTGTTTAGTCTTCCTATTCAATTTTTTCAACATTTTTTCTTAACCATATTTTATATAAGTAGTCTAACTTATATTTATCTAATCCACATAGTTCTAATGTTGAGAGACATACTTCAAATCCATTTTTTTCTAATCTAATTATTGCTTTCTTAAAATCTTCTTTATCTTTCTGTGTAATCTCAATCTTTACATCTATAAAGTTTTTATATTTATATTGTATTATTCTTATATCTTCATTATTAGACACTATCTCTTCTTGTTTAATACTTTCTACTACTTTATTATTTTTAACTCTTAAAAGACACTTAAAGTTTATTTCATTAAAAAATAATTCTATCTCATTTTTAATTTCTCCTACCTGTGATTTCTTTACTCTAACTGCATCATGTATTGTTAGTATATCATAACCTTTATCTAATAGTCTATTTAATAAACCATCAATCATTATTAAACTCTCAGTTCTTTGTAATAGGTTAGAGAATGATTTATATCCATTATCTTTTTTATATTTATCTATAAATTTCATAGTAAGTGGATATTGTTCTCTAATACTATCTTGCTCTGATTTAATTTTATCAAAAGCAACTCTAAACCAATCTTCTTTTTTTATTGAAGAATATAATGTTCCATTCTGTGATTGGTTGATAAAATCTTTATCCAAATTGTTTGTTATAAATGATAGTATTGAAAATTGTGCATTAGCTATATCAAGTTCAACTAACTCTTCACCATCAAGTTCTATATAGTTAAGTAATGTTGATTTCATATTAGTTAGATTGTAATCTAATCTCATATTAGTTTTATTTCTTGAAACTCTATATATTTTATTATCAATATCAAATTTAGATTTTCTGTATATTAGTCTAAGGTCATTTGTTTTTCTAATTAAGAACAATTCTACTTTATCAATATAACATTTATCTTTATATTGTATTAGGTCTAAACCATTATCTTCTGCTTGTTTTAATGCATTTTCTAATTTATATCTATAAGTATCATTATCATATACTATTTTTACATACTCATCTTTAATATCATTATTTACTTTTATATCATTTTCTGTTATCTTAAAATTACTAATATAATCATTTATTTCAGGTTTAACTGAAAGTCTGTTAAGTATTGATTTTATTGATGTTTCCAATTTAGTACCACAAATATGATAAGGTAGATTAGTTAGAGTTGTAAAGTTATTAGATAATTGGATTGATAAGTCTTGAAAAGAAGATTTAGTACCACTTAGTACCACTTGATTATTATTTTTAGTACCACTTAGTACCACATATGAACCTTGAATTAAAGATTGGTTAAATCTATAACCTTTTGCTTTACCTTTAATATCATAACTCTCAACACCAAAATTATTAGTATAAATTTCTAATATACCATTATTGATTAAATTATTCTTAATCTCATAAACATAACTCATACTTTTAATGTTAGATATAAAGTATTCTTTACTTAGTTCTTTATAAGTATTAAAATCACCACCATTATAAATATAAAGGTTATAGATTGATATACAAAGATTTAATGCTTTTTGTTTTTTAGTCTCACTGTTCCATTGTAGTTTTTCAACAGCTTCTTTAATTGTGTCAAGTATTGACTGATTAGTTTTCATATGCTCTATTATTTTTTATGGCTCTCTTTATTTTTACTTGGGTAGAGCAGCAGGGCTAATTACTTCCCTGCAACCCAAGATAAACTACTATGTTAAATAATCTATATACTATATATTATATTCCCAATGTCTCTTTTATTGTTTTTGATAATTATTTTTATATTTATCACTATTTTTATTCATTCTAAATAAGGAATAAAAAACCCTCAACATAGTTAAGGGTTTCTAAAACAAAAATAAAAACTTATCATGTCAAATAAGTTATATTATATATTAAAATATCTTTCTCTCCTAACAAAATAATTGAAAAATAATTGAAAAAATATCAAAAAAAACACATTTATGAGATTGAAACTTTTATATATACTATAAGTTGTTTAGTAATAAACACTATATTATATAAAAATAACAAACTACCATGAAAGATATTATTAGAGAAAAGATTATTGAAACAAACTATTTTTTAACTGCTGCTTTATTAAAAGAAGATGTTAAAGAAATTGACAGACTAAGAGCAGAATTAAATAACTTAATTGAACAATATAAATATCAATTAAAGAAATAATGAGCTGCAATATAACACAAAACTATACCACACCAAGTTATTCTGAATATGAAATGGATAAGTATAGTGAGTATATAGAATATGTAGATGAAGTTGTAAATAATTCTAACATACCAGATTTTGTTAAGAAAGAAATGATAGAGAAAAGAAATTTACATAAAAGAAAAAATAACACATCTTGGTTCTTAGAAGAGTTAGGATATGAATTAAACTTTCAACCATTTAGACAATGGTTATTACAAGAACAAAGAAATAATAAATTAGAACAATTAGGAATTAAATGAAAAATAAAGAAAAATATATAGTAAAGCATTCATGTGGTTCATACCAAATAATGTTATGGGTAAATGGTAAACATAAATACTGTGGTCTATATCCAACTATTGAAGAAGCAATTATTGAAAGAGATAAGGCTATTGAAAAATATGGTATTATAAATACAAGTAGAACTAATGAAAGTCATTATGTTGAAAATAAAGAAATGATGAAAGAAGTGATTATATCAAAAGCAACTGGTATTATAACACCTAAACTATTAGAACAATGTATGAAGATAGTAAAAAATATATCTAAGAAATTTAGATATAAAGATGAAGAAGATAGATATGATTGTGAAGCATATGCTTATGAAATAGTAATAAAGAACTGGTATCATTTTGATGAAGACAGATATGATAATGCATTTGCTTACTATACTGAAATTATTAAAAGAGCATTTGCAATGCAATGGAAGATATTACAAAAAACAAGATTAAAAACCATATCATTAGATTATACATTTGATAATGGTAAATCAATACAAAATTATATATAAATTATGTCAAGACTTAATAAAGAACTTACAGAAAAGAAATTAAAAGATATAGAAAGTGGTTATTTAATCTGTGATACCTGTAATACAAAAAGAGAATTACAATACTTCTCAAGACAAAGATTTGATAATAGATGGTTATATAAGACAAAGAAATGTAAGTTTTGTATAACAGGTAGAGAAGTTAAAGTAAATAAGTTTACACTAACAGGTAAAGTAAACAAACATAAACCAATAAAAGTTAAAAGTAATGTTAGACTATCACCTGAGGTAAAAGAGTTCATTAAAAGAGTTATTTATATGAAAGGTTATATTGACAGTGTAGAAGCATTTAAGTTAGTTCATTACCACATAAATACATTTGGACCTTTAGAAAGACTTATTATAAACATAGAAGAAGAATTGACAATAATGTTTATAGAATTATTAGAAGTATATAAGAGGGGAAAGAAGAAAAATAATATATATACATGTGGATAAACAAGTTATAGATAAAATACAAAACCTAATTGATGATGCAATGAATACAGAAGTATCAAAAGTAACTTGTATTGAATTAAATCACATTAGAGCAAGTTTAGATGGTTACTTTTATGGAGGTTGTCTTTGTAGTTTATCAGAGAGATATACATTCATAAAAAACTATATAGAATGGTTCAATAAAAAAAAATTAAATAAAGATGTCTGACATTAAAGATTTTAGAGCATTTATATTAAGAAAACTAATGAATATACCTGACTTTATAAACACAACCTCATCATTACATTATATCATATGGAACTCATTATCTGATATAAATACTATTATGATGAGACTAATATCAAACTCAGTAATTAGAGAAACTACAATTACTAAATTAGTTGATATAGTAAATGATATATTTGATGATATATATGATATAACACCATATGACTTACAAATAAATATTATTGCTTATTTCTCAACTGTAAGATTATGGTTAGAAAAAATTAGTATTAGATATGAGTTCTTTGAAAGTGCTGCTAACCTAAAAAGATTTGATAGTATATATTACCAAAATAATCAACCAATATAATGGATATAGATGATAAGTGTTACAAGAGATGGTTAAATATGTCAAGAGTTATTACTAACAATAAAGATGCTGATGAACTATTACAAGACCTAATACTAAAAATTATAGAAAATAAAATTGACAATAGTAAAATAAATGATAATTAT
>Ga0208088_1000110_pt1 | contig 13365 bp, 10 predicted proteins | sample LakMenEpi02Apr12_FD_150661 | JGI IMG/M metagenome (GOLD analysis project Ga0208088, IMG submission 150661) | Freshwater microbial communities from Lake Mendota, WI - 02APR2012 deep hole epilimnion (SPAdes) | ecosystem: Environmental > Aquatic > Freshwater > Lake > Epilimnion/Euphotic zone ...
AAACCTCACGCCCTTTACTCCCTCCGGGTCGCTTCGCTCCCCTACGGTCGCCAGGGCTGCGGTTTAAATCCGGGTTTTCTTCGGGCTTCGGTCAGCATCTACGATGCAGCACCACAGGTGCGGCTGCGGTTTTAATCCAATGATATCTAAAATATTTTTTTTAAATTTTCTATAATAATTTATGGGGTCATAATACTTGATAGCCCATATTCTAGTCAATTTTCTATAATAATTTATGAATCCATTGATAGCACATATTCTAACCAAGTTTTTTGCGAATCATATTAGTAATTTTTCTATAATAATTTATGGGTCCATAATACATGATAGCATGTAATCTAACCAAGTTTGTATCAAATCATATTAGTAATTTTTCTATAATAATTTATGGGTCCATAATACTTGATAACCTATTAATCATTAATAGTGATCACAGAAATCAATATGACTAACAACATGAACTCGACAACATTTATCTATACAGAGTGCGTCTAATATATCCGACATATTATTCATATTTGATGCAAATATACTCATATTAGCGGGTGTTAATTCAAAATTATTTTCTTCTGCCCATGCCAACATGCGATTCCTTACCACTATTTTATATACGGGAGCGACATCCCCAATTGACCTCCCACATGATTTACATGCTACTGGAACCAGCATTTTCAGATGTTATCCTACTGGATGTGTGCGCCGTGGATGTATATGTATATAAGTATAAGTATGTATAATTCAAATTTTTTGCAAAAATTGAAACCGGTATATTATATTGTATAAAATCAAACATATATTATATATCTAAAAATCTACATATATAACACTAGAATTCTTAGGCTTGTTTGAACAGTTTAAAATGGCCGAGACCAAGACTGTATCATGCGATACATTCCTTAAGCTATTTGATATGTATGAGGGTGATTGCTCTAAATTTATGAAATTCGATCCTAGATTCAACTCGAATAAGAAGGGAAATGCACATTATAATAATGCATCGGTTAAGATCGGTGATGTATGGATCCCGTTTTATCTCCGAATTAATGATGAACAAATGGCATTCTGGATCGCAGCGCTAACAGATGAAGATGCGTCTAAACAGACTACGGAACTCGGTGTTAAGAAACCTATTACATCTCGTATGTCAAGTATTACTCAGAAGGCATCTATGCAATTCATGCTATATTCGACTCGACTTGATATTGATCCTAAGACGGGTGAGCTTGTAGACCCTAATACACTTCCTTCGGTTAATGAAACATCTAAATTTGTCCGGACTATTATGATTATTGAAACATATCGTGACAGTGTTTATGCGGAACGTATCAAAAATAAACAAATTGTTGATAATGTGCGCGATATTATTCAAGGTGTATCATTTAAGGTTAGCAGTCTTAAAATTTGTCCGATGACTCGCCGATATTATGGGGATAAGTCTCCATTGGCTGGTAAATTGATGATTAATCCATCTGTTAGTGTAACTCTATCATTTCAGGATTCTGGAGTAGCACCCAAAGAAACGTATTTCAAGAATAATATTACATCATCGCAGAAACTTGAAAATAAGAAACTTAAAGGTAATAAGAAACACTATAACCCAGTTCCTTACACATTTACAGATGAAGATGGTAATGTTACTCCTATGATTGCATCTAATGTTCATCGTATTCCTGTCGGAAGTGAAGCGACATTCGGGGTTATTAAGATTTCTGGATGTGCAAGCAGTCAAGGTATCTCTATCCCATTGGCGTTCTATAAGTTAGTTATTACTGAGGGTGAACGTAGTAAGATTTCGATTACAAGCGCATATAGTGATGAAGAAGAAGAAGAAGACGAAGAAGACGAAAATACATCAACTACGGAAACAACTGCAGTACCTGTTGATGATGAACCGAATCTAGACGGACTTAATGAGGACTAAGAACTATTCTGCAATGATGGGACTAAATTAATAGTACTATATTTTTTTTTCGGACTTAATATACAAAATACGATTGCGATATACGTTCAAACATATTCAATAGAATAATATGAAATCTAAATTACCATATAATGAGGCATTTAACTATATGACATTAGTTCGAAAATATATACGATCTAATGGTGTCAAAATAACGACTGTTGTTGTTGGTGGAATGCGTCGTAAATCGGATTTTGTTAAAGATATTGATTTACTTGTACCATTAAAACAAGATCAAGAACTTGGTGAAATAAGTTTTAAATCTAAAATCCAAATTATATCAAAAACCGCAGATGGTAAAAAGAAAAAATCATTTAAACTCAGTATTGGTGGTAAAGATGTTTATCTTGATATATTTACTTGTCTGAAATCCGATAAACCATTTGCTATGTTACATCATACAGGTAATAAGCTATTTAATATTAAAACCCGGGTTCATGCTCAGAAAATGGGATTAAAGTTAAATCAATATGGGATTTTTAAGAATGATAAAAAAATATCAAAGAAGTTCAAGACAGAACGATCAATATTGAATTATCTTGGTGTTGAATATCTAACGCCTAAAAAACGTATTTTATAAAACTTTTTATTCCACATATCTAATATCTTTTTGCATTTTGTATACATATCTAATATATATATCTTAATATACATCTTAATATATACATCTAAAATGCAAAAAGATATACTACTTATTATTATATTAGTAATATGTATTGTATTACTATTTCTTATGTATCGAATGGGATATGTGATGGGCGTTAATAATATTAAGATTGAAGTGCCCAATAAATTTTAATAAATACTTTTAACTTATATATTATATATTCTATATTCATTCATATTTATTCAGATGGAGATTTGGGTTCATATTGTTATAATTTTAGTTATTTTAGCAATTGTCGCTGTAATAGCTGCAATCTGTTGTACAACTACATGTATTGATGGTGGTGCACTTGATAATGATATAAGAATACAGAATGCATCTACAGCATATAAGATGCTAAATAACAAGTTCCCATCATTAATTTTTACATATGAAGATGGTGATAATGGTGTGAGTGTGTCAGACAAATCTAAACAAATACAATTTTCTATTATGGGTATAAATCCTGATAATGCGGGGAGTGATAATTTTGAGATCACAGACGAAAATGAAGAATCTTATCGATACAAAACTTTAGATGATGTTGAAACATATATTAAAGATCTACTTGATTCTACTCCTGTAAAAGCAACACCTGTAAAAGCAACACCTGTAAACGCAACACCTGTAAAAGCAACACCAGTTGATTCTACTCCTGTGATTCGTGTAAAAGCTACACCAGTTGATGATCGAATAAGTAATTTTAATAGTGCTATTAATATGATAAAAAATCAATTCCCGGCATTAACAATAGCTACAAGTGCTCAGTATTCGGCTACGGTTTTCACACCTGATTATACACATAAATTCTCAATTTTTGGATTAAATCCGACATCACAGTCAATAATCCCAAAATTCCAAATCGAATATCCTAATCTTGATACATCGGATTTTAATACATTAGATGAACTAAGCACAGCAATACAAACATATTTAAATACATCTCCGAATAATATGGTATTAAATCAACCTAATCAATTAACACCAGATATGATAACATCAAATAAACCTAAGAAAATTAATTTACTGAATAATGTACGTAATATATCAAAAAAAATACAGCACGGAATATGTAATATTCTATAAGACTTATTCCGCGGCGCGCGGACCCATTGTTTTTTTTATTCCGCGGCGCGCGGACCTATTGTTTTTTTATATTCCGGCGCGCGGACCCATTGTTTTTTTTTATTCCACGGCGCGCGGACCCATTGTTTTTTTATATTCCGGCGCGCGGACCCATTGTTTTTTTATATTCCGAGGTGCATGGACCCATTGTTTTCTGCGAAAAGAGACTTATTCTAAATCATCGAATACATCTGTGATATTATTATGATTCTTGGAGATATAGGCTTCATCATATTGAAATTCGTTATATAATGTACCAATACTCGGAGGTCGACCCATAATATAATTTGCAGATAGTCCATTTAGTTTCGTTGTAACATTATCAATCGCAGCTTTACGAATAACAACAACTGGTTTATTTGCACCCATCCGTAAGAATACATTAATTTTTTCACGTACATCAATTCCACTCGGAATCAGTGCGGTTACTTTACCAGTACAAGTCATCTCGTCCGCATATAATGATAAATGTCGGATATTCGGAGATTTACCTCCCATAAATCGATCCAACTCTCGGATAATAACATTCCTAGCCGCTACAATACCCAAGAATCCATATGTATCATCTATTGACGATGACACGGTTGTATATGGGTCAATTTGTGGGACAAGTGTTATATCTTCTAAATTAGTACCAGATGTCCGGATAGCAAAGATTGTCTTAACTTCTAATGACCCATCTTCATTAATAAAATTTCGCTGTATTTCCTCAACTGCTGCCGATATAATCCCGTTAATACCGCGGATTTGAGTGTTAAACAATGTATGATTTATAAAATTGGTAATCTTGGTAATAATATTAATATCATTCCTAGATAACTCAACTATCAATGGTTCCAATAAATACATCCGTATAATTACATTTGTATCGTTTTCGGAATTGTGTATAATATACATATTCTGATATTTGATTCTTAGTTTTTCAATAATGTAATCTAAACTCATACTGTCTAGAATCATACTTGGCTTATCTAATTGCAGTCGAATACACCATTTCGTGATATTTGTTGGTACGCGTAGTAGTGGATAGAATTTAATAAAATTATCAATCCAACTACGATCAGATAAGAATGGTGGATATACTAATTCATTAAATCTTTCATCTAATAATGACCAGGAATATATAAATCTTTTAAGATCCATATACTCAATCTGATCCGCAATCTTAGATACTTCGACATGATCATGTTCATATTGTGGCAATACACGTAATAACATCTCCGGACTCATCTCACTACTTTTAGATTTCGCACCAAGAATTTCTTTCGGTTTAAGAATTCCTGCACGTGTAGTACCGCCACCCACCGATCTATGATGCGAATCAAGCATATATTGGGTCATAGGTTCCGAAATCGACTGTGCCGCTAAGATTCCGATAGATACACCATAATCAATAAGTGCAATCGCATAATACAATTTAATCGTATCAATTATATATATTAAATCTTCTTCATTAAGTTTAAGCAATTTAAGACTACATAGTTCAGTCCTAATCAACATTTGAGTTATAAATACGGCACATTCGATATATTCCGGTATTTTGGACTGTAACTGTTCTTGAATTTCATTAATAAGAATATAGGGCAAATTTTTACAGGCCGAGTTTACCATATCATGCATTCGAATCAATTCTTTTGCACTTTTTTTATTTTGACTACTCCCAGATAACATCTTTTTTACTATTATATCATTCACCATTTGCTCTACATCCACTGGTACATGTCGAATATTTGTGCCAACATCATTAAATCCTGTAGATTCGATACTTATAATACTTTGTCTGAATTTATCTCTATCGGATTTGATTTGTTTAAATTCATCATCAAATATTTTTTGATCAGCTTTAGTTGAATCCGATAGATTTAGATAATATTTAGTTTTTAGTTCTTCATCACTGAGTTTAACCGTATGTAATGTCACATTAATAAGTTTTCTGGTATCAACACCATCACCACCATATAATAGCTGAATAATTTGATTACCTATTACTGATCTACGATAGTTATCAGTAATATTTGTTTCCATACATCTTGTCTGATGTCTTGCAGATGTACCCGTTTGAGCCGTTGCAAGTGCTTTAGTAATAAGATCATATCGACCACCTTGACCTGAATTTAATACTTCATTCGAATTAATTCCATTAATATAACAATTTGAGTTAAATCCATTTGGTTCGGGATCTAAGTCGAATCTAGGGAACCATGGATTGGCTCTAGCAAATCCATAATTGTTTTTAATACGACTTCCATTAATCTCGGTTTGACCAATAAACCCCGAGATATGAATTAAGTTCGGTAAACTACCTTTAGATTTATATCCAATCATGTTATATAACCCGTTATTATCTACATCTAATGATGAAATTATCGGTTTTAACACCTCATCTGGTGTTCTTAGGGCTTCTTTGACCAGATGTTCGTAATATTCAATGGTTGTTAGTCCAATAGGCGGAATTAGTTCACCTCGTTCAAGACGTTTATTAATTTGTTCTACATCGGTTAACATACCAAGAACAATATTATTAATTTCATTAAGTTTACTTGCCGGGATTAACATATTATCAATACCTGATGAGAATCCGACACAATCTAAGAATGTAAGTGCCAATTGTTGTAATGTAAACATTTGTTCCAATGCAATTTCATTACCATATTTATATGCTATAAGATGGAATATACCACCTTCAGCACCTTCACTAATAGATTTTGAATCTAATACACCAGACATAAATTTACCATTCTGAAATACTGTTTTGATATTTTCCGGTAAATAATTAATAAATGGTGATAATGCTTCATTATACCAAGATGGTGCTTTACTATAATTAAATGGTGTATTTTTAAATAATGCCGATATAATATCACCACCCGTTAGTATATCGGTATTATTATATGATCCAAAATCGGGAATTTCGATGCCGGCTTTAGAAAATAACATCATTGCATGATATTTATTAATTTTAGAACATCTGGATAATTTAGCACTTCCAATAACCGAATCCTGTGTTTGACCTAATGCAATTCTTGAATTTTTCGTACTTATAAGAAAATTAGGAACTGTTGACAATATACCGGTTTCAACACGAGTCATAGGTCCATGTGGCGCCATACCGTTCATAGCATCACCATCGAAATCAGATCCATTTAGAGCACAATCAATAACATTAAATGAAAATGTGTTATTATTCGTGATACGTACTTTAAATGCGCACATTGCTGTACGTTCTAAAGCTGGTTCACGTGTAAAACATAGAATATCACCATTAATAATATTTCGATTAATGATATCGCCGTATTCTAATGTTAAATTATTAATCGTTTGATCATTAATTTTATATTCTGTTTTAGTATTCCGTTTGATTATTGAGATACAGCCTGGATATTTCTTAGTTCCATTTACGAAGTAGACCATAAGTTTATCAATATTAAAACTTTGTACAGTTTCCGATATTGACATTATTTTTGCAAATTCAAGTGGTACACCAAGTTCTGATAATTTAAGATTAGGATTACCTGAGATTGTACTCCGGGCAATCGATAATGTAAATCCACCCAATAGTTCCGATCGAATTAACCCATGTTTACTCGTCCATTCTTCCGATATGGGTGATATTTTCTTACCACCAATTACAATCCCACGTTTACCTGTATTAGATTTTACATTCTGTGTATTCTTACCAATAATCATATCATACCATAGTTGTTGAATATTTTGTATATGCATTTCCTCTTTAGAATCCTGAATAATAGTTGTATTACTATCAATAGATAGATCAAGTAACTGTTTTGCTAAACGCTGAGTAAGATTTGTAAGATCATGATATTGTACATCGGTACTACCACCTGATTGATATACCATACGTCCACCAACTGGTCTAACTGTATTTGATGCAATCGGAATATTATTAATAACTAACACAGATGGGTGATAGCTTTTATTTAGTTTAATAACTGTTTCATTTGTAACTCGATTGAAAATTTGTTTAATTTTACCGGGGAATAATTTAATTTTAACCTTACCATCATCAATTAATGTTGTAAAATTATCTTCATCAGATTTAATAATTCTCTGATACTTAGCACCACATAGATGACATCCAATTTTCTGAGCCAATGTTGATAATTTAGTAAATCGTTCTGACAATGGAATTAATAGTAATTTATTATCTGGGATAAGAATTGAACCACACTCAAGACAAATAATTTTAAGCCATTTACGTATTTCAGAAACAAACATAGGTTGTAATAGCGATAACTGTGATGCAATCATACCTGGATGTCCTTGATCGTCTCTATTATTATGTTTACATGTAGCACATGTTAAATAATGCTCTGTAGTACCCATTCGTAAATCAATACAACCTTTAACAACTGGTATATTATTATTCATTAATTGTGAATCAGTAATTGTTACCATTGAATCACGTTCATTATCAATATCGGATCGAATTCCGATAGTTACTGCATGTATTTCTGTATATGGTGCTTCTCGGGACATTCTACGTTACAATCTACTTGTGATTATCTATAACAAATTTAACTTATTGATTTATATATAAACTTCGTGGAAATTTATATGGTATATATAATAATTTTTATATTATCAATTCAAAATTTGCAATTAGTTTTTATTGCCAATCCCGATTTTTAAAACAATAATACTGGTACAAAACGACCAATTTGACCCATTCGGATAATAATATATATTATAGTCCAAAATTATACAATACAACATATTAGCACTGTGCCGATACGTTATATTCTTGTCTATTCGGCGGTATAGCAAGACATAGTACGATTATCTAAAGGATAATACATTTAAATGTGGTCTCCGGAACTTGAAGCAATTGCCCGTAATATTCGCAATAAAGCGAATGGTTATTCATGGATCTATGAACGGATTGTGTCCAAAGCACAGCGATGTGAGAATGTATTATCTATTTTAACCGGTATATTTTCTGCAATACTTGGTACTGGTGGATTAATTGCTACATTTGAATATGATTATGGGTGGATTGGAATTGCAACAGCGGTTATTGGATTTGTTAATTCAGTGTTAAGTGTATTAAATGCTACATGGAATTTTGGAGTTATTAAAACTGAAGGCATTATTTCTCAAACCGATTTTTCTAATCTAAGTCATAACATTACATTACAACTTGCATTAGATCCAAATGAACGAATTGATGGGAAAGAATTTATAACAACTATTATGAAAGATATTGATGATATTATTTTAAATGCGCCCACAATTGATAATGATGTAAAAAACCAATATATTCAACGATTTAAAAATAATCCAATTTATAATCCTGAAGGACAGAACAAACCTTCTAATATAGCTGTTCGACCCGAATATACGGAATCAAATCAAGAATCTCATCGGGAAGCCAAAACATATCGAAAAAGACAAAAAAATAACTCCGATAATGATGAAGATATGAATCGTGATGAACAAAAAACACACATACAAAATATCCAACGTAGAAGTAATGTTCAAAATGATCAAAGTGATCAAAGTGATGATGATGGTGCAATGATCTCAAATTGGGAAGCATCATCACAGAATTCAAGTCCAACAAGATCTCGTTAACTAATAATGATTATACTGCAGTAATGGGCCCGCTAGTTGCGGGATATTATTCTGCAAAATTTGGCAGCAATTGACCCGCGCGCCGCGGAGATATTATCCTGCCAAATTTTGGAAGCAATGGGCCCGCTAGTTGCGGAATGGGCCCGCATGATGCGGGATATTATCCTGCAAAAAAGCAGTAATGGGCCCGCGCGCCGCGGGATATTATCCTGCAAAATTTGGCAGCAATTGACCCGCATCATGCGGGATATTATCATGCAAAATTGGGCAGCAATGGGCCCGCATGATGCGGGATATTATCATGCAAAATTGGGCAGCAATGGGCCCGCATGATGCGGAGATTATTCTGCTAAAGCAGCGATGGACCCGCGCGCCGCGGAATGGGCCCGCGCGCCGCGGATACATTTGTATCTAAATTTGAATTTATATATTATAAGTTTTATCTAAATTGCTGCAGATTCAGTCAAGATTACTATGACTACTGAAGATAAGGCCATTTTTGCAGCCCAAATCGGAGATGTTGAAACACTCACTAATATGATGCCAATATCGGATACACTTAAAGAATACGCAATTCGACTTGCTATTGTAAATAATAATCATAATGTAGTTCAGTTATTATTGGAATCGCCATATATTATACATTTTGTAAGAATAAGTCATATGCGCCCAATTATGACTACAAGTGTACGTCATAGTTCACTGAGTATAGTAAATTCATTAGTATCTGTAAAATGTAATATTGAGAACAACTATATTATTTATAATGCTATCGAAAGTGGTCGATCAATCAAATTTATTGATGGATTACTTAATATGAAAGCTAATATATCAAGTCGTTCATATTATAATGCACCGATTGTAGGTGCTTGTAAAAATCCGAATGTAGACATCAATATCGTATATCGTTTATTATCTATCAAGGTATCTCTAAATATACGTAGTGATGATGGCTATGATAGTGATAATGAAAACTATTATCTATGTACTCGTATTATTGAAAACTGTAACACTACTGTGCTACGAGCTTTATTAACTTCAAAATGTAATCTTGTAGATGGTTGTGACAATGGTATATTAGGAGGTGTTATCGAACATGCACTAGATCTAATTAACAATAGTGATGAAATATTAGATTATAGAATTGATGGATATTATAATCGATTATATAATACCATGCCAGATAATATGATCGATTTATTACTGGTAACTCAGTATAATGCTGTCAATGTTCATCGTTCTGTCCGATTTATTATTGGAAACTTAATAGGCTGGAAAACTGACGAAGTTGCATGTCGTCCAGTATGTCCGATTATGGCGCATAAACCAATAACTCCGTTAGATACTCGCATCATTACTGGTATTACAAATCGACATGCTAAATATATGGAATATCGAGAATCGCCCGTATGGGGAAATCGTAGTTCTCATATTACATCTATACAAAATCGTGGTTATGTTATTAAGATTGAACAGGTATTACGTAGGCTTATTAGTTGCAAAGTCGATATTACATCGACGGATAACCAGCTACGACCTATGGATGGGATGTCACTATGTAAGACATTATTATTTGATACAGTAAAATCTGCAATGGATATGCGAATTCGATTATGTGAGTTGGAACGTATGTATATTACAGATCAAATAATCGATTCATCACCTAAAAAAAGAATGAAATAAGTTTGATATTAAATTGTTGAAGGATAAGTTAATCTTTTTGTATTTACTCAAATTCATTTAATATTTTCGTAACATCCATAATCATTGTTTTTGCAAATTCAATCGCATTTGTATTACCTTGTTTAAGATCATTGACTAGTCCCAAATCGATGCACTCAAATTCATCAGCATTTTCTATTAATAGATTTTCAAGTGTCCAGCTCTTTCCTGTTAACATAACTGATGATGGATTTGTTATTGCAATTTCAATTCCCAATGGACGGCCAGGTTCAGCAGTCGGATATTCAATCCATCCATCATATCCACTGTGTGCGAGCCCATTCTGCCCATCCGGCAAGATAGCATCTAATGTATGATAGTTATTCCATAAACCTGCATCTAATTTGAATTCAATTCCAGTACATTCATGAAGGTTTATAATGTCTGAAGGCTCTCTTAGCTCTACTACATTAATGTCTTTTATTAGCTCTACTTCAAATATATAGAGCTGCTTATCTATTTTCCAAGCACATACATATCCGATATCTTTAATACGACGTGTAAATGTCATAAACTTTGGATTATAGGGGTATTTGTAATCACTTACAAAGTAAAATTTGTGTCCCTTTTCTAGTACATTTGAGTCGATACATTTTTTAGTTTTCAGATAATATGAACCACCAAATTTACTAAGATGTGTACCCATATTAATCAATGTATTAGAATAAAAAAAATCAAATTTCATAAAAAAAAATCAAATTACCAACATCCATCGCATTCGCTACGGGGTGATTGTGGGGGAGTTTCATACTCACATTGACTACACAACAGGCAGGTCCCCAATTACCGGACGGTTGGCCGTCATATTTGCGCTGGCAGTTATAGCAGTAAAAGTTTGGGTTACATTCCCGACTGCATGGACGGCAATATCCACTGGCACACAATCCACTTCTTTGGCGTAGAGTGTTCTTACACCCGTTTCGCTTGCAAATCACAGGTACCACCGGTGCAGCCGGTGCCGCCTGTGCTGCCTGTGCCACATGTGCCGCAGCCTGTACCGCAGCCTGTGTCTCCATGATTTGAGTTGTTGATCTCTGATCCTGCAATTGTTGTTATTTTTTATAAAGAAAAAAAATTCAAATTTGACAATTTCATAAATATACGTTTATTTTCAAGGACCTCTATCCTGCCGGATGGGCGCAGTAATTTTTCCGCTAGTTGCGGGATATGATTCTGCCAAATTATGTAGTAATTTTTCCGTTAGTTGCGGGATATGATTCTGCCAGCAGCACAATGTGCCCGCACACCGCGGGATATGATTCTGCAAAAAAATGCAGACCAAAATGGGCCTGCGCGCCGCGGAGGACTTATCTACGAACACGAAGTCCCCAAATTTGGTTACCACAATTATCATTATTTGCTTCAGATAGTTTCGTGATTTCTAGATTTGGGATTACACACCCATGAAACTCAAGACCTTTGAATTCGAAATCGAAATCGGTAATCCCGAAATATTTGGTTTCATTACGTAACTCTGCTGTAACCTCATACTCAATACGTTCTCCATTTACAATAACTGGAACAGTAACAGTGTAGTATGTAATTTTTTCAAATACGTAGCGTATATCATAAGATGGCGAGTTCATGATATCTTCTGTTGTGAATTCACCACCATCTATCTCATATATAACACAAGCCATTTCATTCTCATGTTTTTTACAATACTCGTTGTATTCGTCATCCGATGTCGTAGGTGTTGACCAAGGCTCGATCATCATATGTGTGAATATTTCACAATACACACCATTCTCATAATCCTCAAATGAGCATGGATCCGATAATGCAATTCTATGGTCATTAACACACCACCACAAGCTGCCTGTTATGTTAATAATTTTGCCATCCGGTAGATGGATGGTGGTAGTATCACCTTTTTCGTAGATAAAATAATTTGACATAGTTGTAGCCAATCAGCTCTGTTTGTAGCTGTTGTTTGATTATAATAAGTAAATTTATGAGTAAAAAAATTCAAATTTAGTATCTCAAGAATTTTACACGAATTCCCATACATTCAGACTTTTGTAATCCTACTGCATGGACGACATAATCCCGTCGCACACAATGAACTATGTGCTAATGCGTTCTTACAGTTTTGGGTTTTGCAGAATCCTCTTTTTTTCTGTTTAAGTTGTTCCGCGTACGTATCATCTTCGTACTTTGCCTTACGTGCTGCTTTTGCAATGCGGTGTTCGTCAGCTATCGTCTGTTTATGTGCTTCATATGACGCGCGCCTAGAAAGGGTGTCCGTCTGGAAGTCATTCAACTCTTTCTTCAATCTGAATACCTCAGTCATCACGTCGTAAACGGTTTGAAACTTCGT
>Ga0208088_1000111_pt1 | contig 13315 bp, 9 predicted proteins | sample LakMenEpi02Apr12_FD_150661 | JGI IMG/M metagenome (GOLD analysis project Ga0208088, IMG submission 150661) | Freshwater microbial communities from Lake Mendota, WI - 02APR2012 deep hole epilimnion (SPAdes) | ecosystem: Environmental > Aquatic > Freshwater > Lake > Epilimnion/Euphotic zone ...
AGCCTTGGACCACAGGCACTCGCTCAATACCTCAATGTGCAGGGGTATCTCACGAAGAGAGCAAGTGCACTTGGACTCGACCTCAATGGACTCGTTAAGAGCCAAGAGCAGATCCAACAGGAAACCGAACAGGCACAGCAACAAGCAAGTATTGAGAAACTCGGTCCCAGTGTTGTACAAGGTGGTGCGAAGTTGATGCAAGCACAGATGCAACAGGGACAACAGATGCAACCAGGAGCAATGACACCAAATGGCTGAAGCGACACCAGTATTCGAGATTAATCCATCACAAGGTCCCAACGATGCGGCTTACGCTGCACGGTTTGAAGAGACCGCCCGTGCAGAGGCAGAGGCCAATGTGCCAGCGGGTGACTTTGGGCAGGTAGCGGAACCTTCGGGATCCCCTGCGTCCTCTGAAGCACCCGCCCCTCTTGCCGGGAAGTTCAAAGATGCCGCTGAGTTAGAGAAGGCTTACCTTGAACTACAGGCGAAGTTGGGTGCCAAGGATCCAAAGACTGAGCCAGTTGCTGATGAAGCATCTGCTGCCAAGGTCATTGGTACCGAGGCACTCGATGGCTTCGTATCGGAGTTCCGTAACCAGGGCAACCTGTCCGAGGACTCCTATGCCAAGCTTCAGTCCCTTGGGCTCGGTAAGGCAGTTGTGGATGCCTATATCGAAGGTCAGAAGGCAGTCGCTGATAAGCAAGCCGAGGGTGTCTATGCAGTCGTAGGTGGCCGCGAAGGATTCAACGAGGTCATCGATTGGGCAGGGAAGAACCTATCAGCAGATGACCAAGAGGCGTTCAATGTGATCATGGGTTCAGGCAACATGAAGTCTGCCTCGTTTGCCATCAAGACCCTCAAGGCACAATTCGATGCTCAGAACCGGAGCCCTGCGCGGGTCGATGGGAAAGCAACGGGTACTCAGATTGGGTTCCGCTCGAAGCATGAGATGGTTACTGCTATGACTGATCCCCGCTATCAAACTGATCCAGCATTCCGGCGCGAGGTGTCCTTGCGTATGGGTGCTTCCAACTTCCAACAAGGATAAATATGTCAAATCGAAACACTACTGTTTGTGGCATCGCTGCAATCGTTGTTGCCATCGGATCCGCACTCACATCATTCTTCGATGGTGACCCAACGACTACCATGGATATCGGGGCAACAATCGCCGCTATCACCGCCGGTGTTGGACTGATCCTCGCAAAGGATTCATCGAAGAAGGATGCCTAATGTGGGGGTGGCTCAAACCACTCCTTGAGGCACTACTCAATTACTTCACCAAATTAGCCAAAGAACCAACCTATGCCCAAGACGCTGACCCGGGTGCTGGTGACAAACGCCGCCGCTTTCGGGCTCATATTCGTGCTTGGCTGCTCAAGCAGCGTGATCTTGGTACCTGAGGGTACCCCAGTTCAACTTGCAGAGTCAGTCGATGCCCGTGTGTTCGTGGTGCAGAAGGATGGAACTAAGGTGAAATCAAATGGTCGCGTCAGGCTTCCAGCAGGAGCCTGGGTGGCCACACTCCCAGAAGAAGATGCAGACACGGGGCTGCCCAATGCGTTGGGTACCAGCTCAGGTGTTGCACCGTAATCAAAGGACTACCAACAATCCTGCTTTGTCATGTTTTGAGAAAGAAAAACTATTATGGCTTTGTATTTTGATCAAGCAATTAACCGCTTGGGTTCCAACAACCTCGGTTCGGATAAGCGCGAATTGTTCCTCAAGGTCTTCTCGGGCGAGATCATCTCCCAGTACGAGACCAAGTGTGTGATGAAGGATCTCGTTCGTACCCGCAGCATTTCCAGCGGCAAGTCTGCATCGTTCCCACTGTACGGTTCCGCTACTGCGAAGTGGCATACCCCAGGTCAGAACATCCTGGAAAAGGAAAGTGGTTACCTCACGGACTTCAAGTACGCCGAGCGCATCCTTACGCTCGACAATATGTTGACCGCGAACACGCTCATCAATGATGTTGATGAACTGATCAACCACTGGGATGTGCGTTCACCGATTGCAACGGAACTTGGTCGTGCGCTTGCGTATGCCTATGACCGCTTTGCAATGTCCACCTTCTGGGCAGCAGTGAACACCACCACTTCACCTATCAGTGGTAAATCTGCTAACGGTACTGACTTGATTGGTGAGACCATCACTAAGGGCACCACTGCCCCAACGAGCACTCAAATCCTTGATTCGCTCTATGAAGCACAGGTTGCCTTGGATAACAAGGATGTTCCAGTTGACGGTCGTTTCTGCGTTGTCCGCCCAGAGCAATATCAGTTGCTGCTCTCAGCACCATCAGTGACTAGTAACGCATTCCGCTTTAGCTCGGACTTCGGTAGTAAGGTTGGTGATGTCTCCAAGGGTACCGCTGCTACCGTCGAGGTTGCTGGCTTCAAGTTGATGAAGTCGAACCTGTTCCCTCGGTTTGCAGACTTGGCTGTAGGTGATGCCAACATCGCCTTGTTCGGCAACGCGAACGCCGTCAGTGATGTGTTCGGTACTAGTGGTGCTGGTTACTCAGCTACTGCGGCTACCGCTGGTTTGTCCATGCTAAAGGCCTGGGGTATCTGTGGACACGCTGATGCCATTGGTTGCGTCAAGAAGTTCGATGTCACGACTGAGATGGAGCGCAAGATCGAGTACCAGGGCACCCTGGTTGTCTCGAAGATGATGGCTGGCTTCGGCGTTCTGCGTCCTGAGTGCGCCATTGGTCTTGCTATTGGCTAATCCTGTTTAACCCACTTATCCCCCCTGCATCTAGAAATAGGTGCAGGGGGATTCTGTTTGATCCCCTAAGCAACCATCGAGAACCCCATGGCACTCACTGAAACAACGAAGATCTCTGCGATCAACACGATGCTGTCCTGCATCGGGGAATCCCCGGTGTCTTCGCTTGAAGCAACTGCTACGGCTGATGTGAGTATGTCCATCAACATCCTCGATGAAGTCTGCCGAGACCTTTGCAGCCGAGAGTGGTCTTGGAACAAGTTAACCAAGCAGACCCTGACTAAGAATGTCAGTGGCAAGATTGCGGTACCCGCTGCTTGGGTTCGTGTTGACCATGCAACTAAGGATGTCGCTAAGAGAGGGAGTTTCCTCTACAACCGGGAGGACTCCACGGATGTCTTCACGACAGACATGGATGAACTGGATGTAATCATCCTCTTGGAATGGGACGATATGCCTGAGTCAGCCCGCAGGTACGCAATGATCCGAGCAGGGCGCACCTTGGTAGCCCGGTTAGTTGGGAGTGAGAAGGGTGTTGCCTTCACGGAGCGTGATGAGGTTCAGGCTTGGATGACTCTTCGTGAGTTTGAATCTGAGCAAGCAGACCTCAACATCTTCAACAATGCAGATATCTCAGCGAACCTCCGGAGGTGGGCGTGAGCTTAATCTCGCTCCAGATCCCCAACCTGATTCAGGGGGTCTCTCAGCAGCCCCCTCAGATGCGGTTGCCCTCACAGCTTGAGGAGCAGACCAACGCTTACCCTTCGTTGACCGAGGGGCTGACTAAGCGGCCACCAACGAACCATGTGGAACGGTTGTCGGATACACAAGCACCAGACCCGTTCATCCACTTCATCAATCGTGATTCGGTTGAGCGGTATGTGGTGCGCGGAACCTCAACTACTTTGAAGGTATTTACGCTTGCTGGTGTAGAGAAGACTATCTATGACGGTCTCACGGGATCTACGGCGTTCACCTTCCCGCCTTACCTGAACACCCCTGCGAACCTACGGGCACTCACGGTTGCTGACTACACCTTCTTGCTGAACACCACTACGACTGTGGCAATGGCAGGTACAACAACTGCTGCTGCGGAACAGAAGGCTCTTGTAGCCATCATCCAAGGCTCCTATGGAACGAAGTACACCGTAACCATTCGGTTCTCAAATGTTGATTATGCATATAGCCACACGACAGCATCTACTACAACCGTTCCTGATACAGAAGTAATCGCCGGTGCCTTGGCTACCCTGATTAACGGCGGAACAACATCCACCCACTATGTAGCAGCATCTTTCACAGGATCCACCATAGTCCTGACTCAGGATCAAACTAGTGGTGCCAAGACATTCACCGTCAAGACATCTGATTCTGCCGGTGGAACCATCATGTCCGCTGCCAAGGGCAAGGTAGCCCGTATATCCGATCTACCCCTAGCGGCTCCTCATGGATTCAAGATAGCCATTGGTGCTGACATTGAAGATCCATCTACGAGCGACTACTACGGAATCTTCATCGCTAACGATGGGATCACCGGCTCAGGCCGCTGGGAAGAGTCTGTTGGCTTCGGTGTTACTACGACACTCTCAGACACTACACTGCCTTATGTCCTTGTAAGACGGGCAGATGGCAACTTTGGATGCTACAAACCCACATGGGATCTCCGCCTGGTAGGTGATGCTGTAACAGCAGCTCCTCCGTCATTCGTTGGACGCAAGATCAACGATATGTTCCTCTACAGGAATCGCCTTGGTTTCCTCGCGGACAACAAGGTGGTCATGAGTGAGGCGGGGAACTATTTTGGCTTCTGGCGTACAACATCAACGCAGATCATTGATTCAGATCCCATCGATGTATCGGTAGCACACTCTCAGGTATCTTCGCTACGAGCAGCAGTCGGTTGGGATGAACGCTTGATCCTCTTCACGGACACCACTCAGTTCTCCTTAGGTTCCGGTGCGGATACCAACCTGACCCCTGAGACTGTGGAGATCGTTCAGACCACAGACTTCGAGAACTTCTCCTCAGTCTGTAAGCCACAACCTACGGGCAGATCACTCTTGTTTATCCAGAGCAAGGGGCAGAATGTGGGTGTCCGTGAGTATGTGCGTATCTCTGTTGATGAGAAGTATGACGGACTCGATATCACTGCCAACATCCCTGCTTACATCGCAGGGGTACCTCAGCAGATCGCTGTGAGCACCCATGACAGTACGGCATTCCTCCGTACATCTACTGGCCTCTACAACCATAAGTGGTTCGTAAACGGCAGCGAGAAGATCCAATCAGCCTGGAGCAAATGGGATCTCGGTGCTGATGCAGTAGTCGCAGGTATGCACTGGTACGACCACATCCTGTACATGGTGGTAACCCGTGGTGCCGAAACCTTCTTGGAGAAGGTGGAGTTTGAAGGACGCTTCACAGACCCAGGGTTAACTTGGGGTGTTCACCTCGACCGTCGCGCAGTTGCCACAGGAGTCGCGGGAACCGTCTATGGAACCACTAAGTTCCTCTACTCACCTAACTTAAACCTGAGTGCCTATAGCCCCGTAGTGGTAGCCAACGGGATCAAGTATCAGCCTATTGAGGTCACTAGCACTGAGGTAGTTGTCCTTGCGAACCTCGTTGGGACTGTTGCTTGGGTGGGTGTTCCATACGAAATGCGTTGGACATTCTCGAAGCAGTATGCACGGAACCAGGATAAGCCCATCATTGATGGCCGCTTGCAACTCACCTATGGAGTTCTATCGTTCGAGGAAACAGGGAACTTCAAGGTTGAAGTCACCCCTAAGTATCGAACCCCATTCTCCTACACATTCGATGGTTCGATCCTGGGTGGCAGTCTGCTTGCCAGTACTCCGAATCTAGTCACAGACTCGTTTAGGTTCCCTGTTCACTGCCGTGCTGCTGATGCCAAGGTATCTGTAGTCAGCACATCTCATCTTCCATGCCGGATCCAAAGTGCCTCCTTTGAGGCGAACTACTCAACCCGTAATAGGACTATATGACCCCCCATGTGCGTCCCTCGAAAGAAGCCGATTGTGCTCGGATCGCAGGAGTTCTGCGTCCAGCTGACAGACAAGAGTGCGACTTGTGGGGGGTTGATCCGCTGTGTTCTCTGCGGGAGGGTCTGGCGCATTCATTGCAGTGCCTCACCGTCATCGGGGAAACAGGGAACCCCACGGCCATGTTCGGGATCACGCCCACAGGCACCGTCTGGCTTCTAGGGACTGAAGAGCTCTTCACATTTCCTATGGCATTCCTGCGGCAGAGTCGGCTGTGGGTGAACCACATCATTGCTCCTGTTTCCAAGTTGCCTAATGTTTCCGGAGTAGGAAACTGGGTCGATATGCGAAACACGAAACATACAGATTGGCTGGTATGGGTGGGATTCACTCTCACCAATATCGCTACTCACAACAATCAACGAATCGGTTACTACCGAAAGGCTATCTAACTCATGTGTATTCCATTCCTAGCACCCATCGGTATTGCTCTTGGAGCATCAGAGGCAGCGGCAGCTGCTGCTGGAACCATGGCAGTGCTATCGGTGGCAGCAACAGCAGCGAGTGCCGGTGTGTCCTATGCCGGTCAGAAGCAAGCGGCTGACTCACAGAAGTACCAGTACGAAGAAGGGCAGCGTCTTGCCCAAGAGAACCTGCAACTCCAATATCAGCAGGTAGGTGTCCGTCAGCGTGAGGAGCAGATCAGTAAGGCTCAACAGGTGCAGCAGATTCGTCAGGAAGCAGAGACTGCCTTTGGTTCCATTCGTACCACTACGGGTGAAGCGGGTATCCAGGGCAACTCCGTCAATATGTTGATGAACGAGTTCACCCGTCAACAGAATGAATCCATCGCCAATGTCAACCTCAACTACGACTTCCGTAGTCGCCAATTGATGATTGAACAACTCGGTATGCAGGGGCAAGCCGATGGAACCATGATCCGTTCCTACCCAACAACCACTGCACCGAGCCCCTTTACTCCTGCTCTTCAGATCGGTGGAGGTGTCCTCGGTGCTGTGAATACTTATGGCAATCCAGATCGAATGGGCTTCGGTACAGGTAGTGCACCTTCTGCCAACTACTCAACGCTTGCTCGACGCGAGGCTTTCATGGGTTCCATGCCCACATCAGTCCGCATGGTTAGCCGAGGGTGGTACTAACTATGGCAACATCCCTTACACCCCGTGACCTCACGCAGGTCGCTATTCAACCTTCAGCCTCGCCGGTAAACCTCAATGTCACCCCGGCACCTGGGCAACAACTCCGTGGTAACTCCCTACAGCAATTGGGTGAGGCTCTCTCCGGGTTCTCCCCATCACTCCAAGGAATGCTTGCGCGGGCTGCTGATGAGGACAAGCGGAACCTTGCGATCCAAGGAGCCTCTGTTGACTTCTCCCAGGTTGATCTCAATGTAGATCCCAACGCTACCCCCGAGGAGCGTCAGTTCGCCCTCAACCGCGCCTTCAAGGAAGCCGTTGTCAAGAACAATGCACCTGATTCAGCGAACCCCTTCTTCCTCATGGAAGCCCGTAAGAACTTTGGGCGATCCGGTGGCCTCCAGTACAGGAACGCTTTAGCGTCACTTCAGGCTTCTGCCACAGACCCTGCGAACCCTGTGCCATTCTCTGAGATCGCCAAACAGGCCGCCGAGAAGGTGGGCATGGATGCCTTCACATCAGACATCTATGGTGCTGCTGGGTTTGCCTCGGTTGCCCAAGAAGCCAACGCTGAGTTCAGCAGTAAGTTCCAAGCGGAGATGCTGAAGCGTCAGGAGTTCGTTGCTGTTGAACAGACTCAGAATGGTATCGCTGAGGCTCTACGGACTGCTGGTGCCAGTGGCTATGAATGGGACTCTAAGGGTTCCGTAGGTGTAGCCATGCAGCAGATGGTGGACAGTATCCACTTGACCACTACGGATCCGCTGATTGCTCGTAAGGTTCTCTTGGGTGGCTTTGAGACAGCGATCTCGCTGACCAAGGATGAGGCTGAAGTGGAGACCATGATGTCAGCCATGGGCAAGTTGTCCTTTGGTAAGGCTCAGATCAATCAGAACCCTGCCTTCTATTCAAACCTACTGACCCTCAAGGATCAGCGGCTCAACGAGATTGCTGCTGAGGCAGCAAAGGAAGCGCGGGTCTTTGAAAGCAACATCCAAATGGGTGTCCGTGGGATCTATGCACTCGGTTGGAATGAGAAGATCAGTACAGCCATGATGACCGGCAATGCTGACCAGGCTCAACAGGTAACCGAGAAGCTTCTCGATGAATATGTAACTAAGAACCCCGGCATGAAACCTGATGTCCGTGACGGACTCCGGCGGGAACTCCAGTTGAAACTTGATCCCCTGTACTCCGCAGTAGGTCGGCAGAAGAATGCTGCTTCTGATGCGGAGACTCGGAAGATCATTGACGGTATCGATGAGGGATCCATTGAGGAACGCGAGGTACTCCGTGACCGCATGGATGCAGCCAAACTACCTGTTGAACAACAGATGATGATCAACCGCTACTGGCAGGAGAATGTCGGTGTGGTGCGTGGTGCTACTGCTGCCTATGTCCAACAGAATGGCAAGGGGATCACCGCAAGAATCCTTCAGAGTTATGTCGATGCTGACATGGCTACCGGCAGGAATGCCAGTGGGCAACCAATCCTGCCTCCGTCCAAGATGGATGAAGCAAATGATCTAGAGACTGAGTGGAGAGCAGGAGCCAATCAGCGCGTTCAAGCGTTCGTTCATGGTGATGTACTCGATCCATCCTCAGGGATGACCTACCGGGATCTCAAGGCTAACTCAGGTGTTGAGGTTGCCAACCGCGCAGTCGTGGGGATTCTTGATGGCTACTACGACGGTAAGGTCAAGGAGCAGAACCAGGCTATGCGTGGGGTAAAGGCGGCTACTGAATCCGGGGTGACCGTTGGTAAGGCTAAGGTCATTGAACCTCGCCAAGCCTTCATTGAAGAAGTTGCTATGGAACAAAAGATGTCCGTCACCAATGCATTCGCTGTAGCCAAAGGAGCGGGTACATCGATTGAAGCGCAGAGCGAGGGCTTCGTTACATCCCTCAAGAGCGAGGTTGCACAAATCAACCAAGTTGCTTTGGATATGAACCTAGGTGCTGTCTACAACACAGACAAACTCCTACAGCGTCTTGGTGATATGTGGTCTACCGCACAGAAGGAAGGCAAGGTTGGTGTGTTGCGCCGAGGTGTCCTTTTCAACACCAGCCGTGAATACACACCTGACTTAGTTCTTCAGCAGTATGGCCGTGTCAAGCGATCTATGACTGCTGGTCTGTCAGCGCAAGAAGTCATTGCAAACCAAACATCCGAAGGTGTCCCGGTATTCGGCGTGGTACTTCCCAACAAGGAAGCCGCCGTGGACTATGCATTCACAGTGCCCATGTTCAGGAACGAACTTGAACTGATGAGCCCACTCACAACCAACAAGGTCATGGATGCACTTGGTCTCTCTGCTCAAGTCAGAGAAGCCTTCGTAGCGCGTCAAGCAGAACTCATTCGGTACAAGAGGCAGCTCCTCATCAAGAACCCGAGTCTCACGAAATAATCAATGCCAACAACACCAAATAGCAGATACTTCAACGAGGATGAGCTCAGTGCCATCGTTAACGGTCAGGTATCTCCTCAGATGCCCACGGATCTCGGGGAACCTACTGATCCCGCAGCAGAACCATCGAAGCCCATCTGGGATACCTACGACACCATCAAGGCTGTCCCCCGGGGTGCCATCGATGCTGCCAAGGGTGTCTACAACCTTGCCGATTGGGCAACCATGGATCTCCTCCCAGATTGGCACACGAACCCACTGGGCACTAGCACATCATGGTCTGGTTCCATTGTGTCAGGTATCTCGCAGGTAGCCACAGGGTTCCTCGCTGCCGGGGGTGTCCTTGGGGCAGCCTCAAAGATCCCTGGTGCTGTAGGTGCCACCGCCGGTTGGTTGGGTGGAGCAGGTGGTGGTACTGCGGCTGCTATCCGGGGAACCTTTGTCAAGGGTGCCGTTACGGACTTCGCTGCCTTCGAGGGCAACGCAGGTCGCCTCTCTGATCTCCTGGTGCAAGCGGACAACCCTGCACTGAATAACGCCTTCACGCAGTTCATGGCAACCGACATGAATGACTCGGAACTCGAAGGTCGCCTAAAGAACGCCCTTGAGGGTGGCATCATTGGTGGTGCCTTTGAGGGAGTCATCGCGGGAATCAAGGGATCCATGAAGGCTGTCAAGGAGATGAAGCGTCTTCGGGCTGCTGGCAAGTCTGAAGAGGAGGCTGTGCAGGGTGCAATGCAGGTCGCCGGTAAGGATCTACAGGATTCTGCGGATGCTGCTAGTCGGGCTGAAGATGATGCCATGACGGCACAGCCTGAGGTTGCCCCTGTGGGTGACGCTGTGGCTGCCAAGGTTGCCCCGAAACCATCGCTCATTGATGCGTTGACTGATTCGGCTGATGATGTCCCACCAGGTTCTGCTGTTGATGACATGGCGGCTGATGCGGCTCCTAAGAAGCCATCTACATCTGATCCTCTGTACCCGGTCAAGCGCGGTGCAGAAGCCATGATGGATCGGATTAACCGTGAGGCAGGACAGGGGGGATCGATCACTCAAGAAGAGGCCACCATGATGACCTCTCTTGTCCGCCGGATGGGCGTAGATAACTTTGAGACCATGGGCATCCGCTTCAGGAAGTTAGGTCCCAATCAGAATGGATCATTCTCCTTCACGCAGGATGTCATCAACATCGCCCGCCGCGCTACCACTACAGGTGATGCCAAGAGAACCTTCGTCCATGAAGTATGGCACTCACTCACTGGGTACCTCGATGATTCCATGTTGTCTTCAATGAAGCGTGACTATGAGAAGGCTCATGTTGCGTTCTTTGATAAGCATGGCATTAGTCCCCGCGAGGCAACCGTAGATGGTGCAGTCTCCAAGACATTTAAGAAGGCTGTTCTCGATAAGAAGATTCCTGTCTCTGAGTGGTATCGCCTCATCAATATGGATGAGTGGGTTGCAGAGACAATGACTGATGCAACATTCTCGCGCCTCGCTCTTGAAGCAGATACCAAGTCGGTACTTGGCTTCCTCCGCTTCTTTACCAAGAACACTCTTACTGAAGTCAAGGCGGTGTTCGGTGGTGCCAAGTACGACAAGCTGACTAAGGATTGGCTCAACGGTCGCTACGCGCTTGCTAAGGATTCTGAGTTCTACTTCGGTGCAGGTCGCCGTGCAGAGCAGCGTATGTATGGGCAGAGTGCTGCTGGTACGACAGCATTCGCACCTCCGAGTGTGGATGGGATGCGGACTGTTGTTAATGACCCACCTTCGATTAAGGAACTACACGATCTGCACACTAGTGGAGCCGATGTAGCTGCCCTTGCTGCCCGTATCGATGAGTTAGAGAAGAAGGGTCTCATCAATCTGAAACCCCTTCTTGGGAAGATCCCAGGGAGATCCGGGGTACCACCTACTCCCAATATGCTTGAAGAGGCAATCATCGCCCTCCGTCAGTACGAGGCGAATCCCGATAAGTTTGCCAAAGGAACTCCTGCCACAAACGAAATCAACCGTATGACCGGCATAGCCTCGGTTAAGGCTGCTGTGGAGACAGGTGCGATCAATGCTGCGGAGGGGATTCAGTTAATGCAGCGTGGGTTAGTTACATCTAAACAGCTGGTTGACATGATGCCCTTCCTCGAAGGTCTCACAGCAGCATCACGCTACAACGCCCTACAAGCCATCCGTGCGCCAGGAGCAGATTCTGATGCTGCGCTCAGGGCATTTACTGAGATATTCAGAGCATCCGAGGGGATCAAATCAAACATAGGCAAGAGCCTTCAAATGTCTCAAGCCTTTAGTGATACGGAAACGATAGGTAAGCAGTTCCTTGCACTCACACCAGCGGAACAGCGGGTGCGTATGGAAATGATGGGGGATACTCTCCAGTTACTTCTACTAGATCCCAAGACAGGCCGCCGCGCTGCCCAACTACTCACAGAAGGTTCCTATCGAAGCGGAATGCGTGTGACGGTTGAGATGTTCCGTAACTCGATCCTGTCGGGACCAAAGACCCTTGCAGTCAATGCATGGAACGGCTTGCAGATGCTGGCAATGCCTCTTGAGCGGGCTGCTGGTAAAGCCTTGTCAGGTGATGCAGCGGGAGCAGCGAATGAACTATCGGTACTCACGCGGTACTGGTCACAGACTACGGATGCCTATCAGGCGATGAAGATCTCCCTGTCAGAAGAAGGGGACTCCTTCGTTCTCGGTAGAGGAAACCAACAATACGGTGATGAGTTCGTACCTGGGCGACGCATTGGATCTAAGGGTGTTACTTGGCTTAACAAGGTTGATGATGTCACCGGCGCAGTTCAGCGCACACCTGCCGGTGCTGCAATGGACTTCTTTGGACAAGTGGTCAACGCTCCCATGCGAGTCCTCGGGGCGAGCGATGAGGTCGCTATGACCATCGTTGCCCGGTCTGAGGCAGATACGGTTATCCGTGCTGATATTGCGCCACGCATGGGCAAGCCTCTTACTGATGCTGCCGTATCAGCAGAGGTAGCGAGGCTCCGTGATCTCCTCTTCATCGATGGTCAGATGTACACCCGCAAGACTGTTGAAGAGCGTGGGTTCCGTCAGGCTCGGGATAAGTACCTGCCCGGTGCTTTCCGGGAAACCCTCGGTACCGTGGTTGCTGATCGCCTAGGGAAACCTGTAACTGATCCAGCAGTAGTCACTGAGGTCAGCCGCCTCTACAACGCCTCAATGAAAGCCGGTAAGGTTGATCGAGAAGCCATCAAGGCTATCCCTAATGAGGCTGAACGCAAGTCCGTCCTGTCTGCCTTGGATGCCTCGGGTGCCCGGGCAAAGGCTCATCCTCTATTCATCCCTGAAGTCCAACGATATATCGATCAGAATTGGGATGCCACTGTCGATAGCGACTTGGCTCCCTTTGGTGGCAATATGCAACAGGCCGCCGGTGAGGACTATCGAATCCTTCAGCGTGTCTCAGGGGAAATCGAGCGTCGAGTCAAGGAGCAAACTTGGAAGCGTGACTACACCGATATCGCTGATGAAGCAGCACCCTTTGGCTCACGACTCGTAGGCAACATCGGCAAGGCGTTCTCAACAGCAGTCGGTCATGTACCTGAACTGCAACTGATTGTTCCGTTCATCAAGACCCCTACGAACCTACTCGCCTTCGTTACAGACCGTAACCCCATTGGTCAGGGTCTCGCTTGGGTGCAAGCAGCCAAGGCTGGTGATCAGAAGGCAGTGGCTCAGGCAGCAGGGCGATTGGCTACCGGAACTGTCCTGTACACCACAGGCATCGGTCTAGCAGCGAGTGGCATGATCACGGGCAAGGGTCCTGTAGATCCCGACATCCGAAAGCAACTCCTTGCATCCGGTTGGCAACCCTATGCCATCAAGGTGGGAGGCGTGTATGTCTCCTTTGGACGCAATGACCCAGTAGCCACCTTCCTTGGAATCGTTGCGGACACTGTGGACATCAGCCGCAGCACCTATGACCCAACCCCTGAGGACAACGGGATCATCA